>JABUBN010000278.1_pt1 | contig 14738 bp, 14 predicted proteins | sample 7240341 | NCBI WGS metagenome assembly JABUBN01 (sample SAMN07256345, study PRJNA390944) | subsurface metagenome | isolation source: Methane hydrate marine sediment | place: Pacific Ocean: Eastern North Pacific, ODP site | reverse complement strand
TTTTTTCTTCTCAAGCTCTCTAATTTTTTGTTGTTTGGTTTTTTCTAAATCGTTTATTTCTCGTTGTACATTCTTCCTTAATTGAGCGACTTCGGATTCATATCTGCTAATTGTATTCCCTATATCCTGATATTTTATGCGTAAGTCTTTTAATGCACTTTCAACTTCAAACAAGTCGTTTTTATTGATTGAATTTTTTAGTCTATCGACGCTATTTTTTGTTGCGCTAAGATTGTTATAAAGATCGCCAGTTTTATCGTAAATTTTATACTTTCCACTTTTTAATAATTCTTGAGGCGTAGCTTCTATTTTTCGGGTTTTCTCAGCTTCTAATTCTCTAGTAACTATTGCCAATTGCTTTTCCTCTTCGCTCGTATCGACTTTTCGACTTCTTAATTTGTCAGTGTCTTGGGCACCGCGCTGAATCCACTTATCACATAGTTTGATAATAGTCTGACCGTAATTATCTAGTAGTTTAATATCTTTTTGAGATATGAAATCAAAAACTTCTGGAATTATTTTTGCTTGGTTTATGCTTTTAGGAATAGGTCCTCCTTCTAAGAGGAAATATGGCTCACTAAATGAACTAATATTGTATTGATTTAAGAAGAAATTTTTAAAATACTCAACTTCACTAGCACTAAAAAGGGCTTCTTGAATTGCCGTACCTCTTTTATAATTTTTAGCTTTCTTTAAATAGTTACTATTATACGACTGCAAAGAATTTAAGAATGATGCTGAATCTGCACCTTGAATTATATTATCTGGGCTGGGTGGCGTTTCTGAAAATTTTCCTACATTTAATTTCTCTTGTTTATTTAACAGATAACTACAAACGCAAGCACGAGTTTCGTTTAAGGGAACTAAACGAACGGGCCAGAAACAAGCAGTAATTCTATTTATCTTGCCTAATTTTTTAATAGTCTTTCCATAAATGTTTATACATTCGTTTAATGCCATCGCCATTTCATCTAGTAATGTAGCTTTTGAGCGGGCAGGGATCACGGAGCCAACATCGATTAGAAAAGGAATTATCTTATCTACCATTTTTTTGAATCACATAAATTTTCTATTCTCTATATTAAATCTAAAAATGAGTTAAATAAATAAATTTTTGCCTTTAGATTTTCAATGTTTACCTAAGAATTAAAAATTTAAAAGAAGGAAAAACCCAATATATATAAAAATAATTTATTAAAAGATGATAAAATATGGTTGAAAAGTTTCTAGAAGGAAAGGGGGCTTTAATCACAGGAGGAGCTAGCGGTTTTGGAAGAGGTGTTGCTTACGCTTTTGCTGAGAGAGGCGCTGATTTAGTTTTAGTTGATATTAACGAAGATTTATTAGAAGAAACTAGTAAGAAGATTAAAGAAAAAACAAAACAAAAAGTAGTGCCAATTGTCTGCGATGTTTCAAAATCAGACCAAGTAGATTCTATGGGTAAACAAGCGTTTCAAGAGTTAGATAATATCTATGTTTTATTTAATAATGCTGGAATAGGGACTCAGTTTGGAAGAAATATACTAAGAATAAAGGAAGATGATTGGGATAAAACAATGAACGTAAACTTAAAAGGTCAATGGCTTGTTGCTCGGGCTATATGTAGGAAAATGAAATCGCAAAAATTAGAACCATTAGCAGGAAAGGTGATATGTACGGCTTCTATAGCGGGTATGGATGTGGATCCTTTTATACCGACTTATAGCATAACAAAACTTGGAATTATCGGATTAATGCAATTATTAGCAAAAACATTAGCTCCGAAAGTTACAGTAAATGCAATTTCACCTGGTTATCACGCAACAGGAGCTTATCTTAATTCTGTAGACGATATGATAATTACTATGAAACACGGAAATGTCAGAACACCATTAAATAGAGTTGGAACAGTAGAGGATGTTGTAAACCTTGTAGTATTCTTAGCATCTCCTTCATCAAACTTTATAACAGGGCATAATTTTGCGGTAGATGGAGGTATTGCAGAAGTTGGGCTCCCATCTTTTCTTACTAAGGATAATATTTATTAATTTAAACTTTTTTTTTTTTCTTATTTTAATTTTAGACTCCTATTATATAAAACATTTCATAGAAATAATGAAGTTATGAGAGATTTAACATATATTTATCAACATATTTTATTGATTTAAAATTTAAAATCTATTCTTTTTTATAGTTTCTGACATTAAAAAAGATTAAAAATTTATATAATAAAGAAAATCGATAATTAATTATAACTATAGAAAAAATTTAATTTTAAAAAAGTGATAAAAATGATTGAAATTATACTTGCAATATTTCAAATAATTGGAGCTATCGGCATTGGGGGATTCTGGATATATTTTTTCTTAGTCGAGAATAAAAATCCTGAAAATACTGAAGTTTTTCTTGCTTATGAAAGATCCTTTCCAATTCCAGACATATTTTGGGCGACACCTGCTCTATTACTAGCAGCAATTGGTCTATTGACCGGCGAAAGGTATGGTGTCTTTTTTTCCATAGCTGCAGGAAGTGTTATATTATTTCTAGGGTTATTAGACATATCTTTTAATGCCCAAAATGGTGGATATAAGAAGAGTACATCTGATACAATAATGAACTTAGTTATTAACTTATACTGCGTCATTTTTGGGATACTATACATGGTATATGGTTTTATAAATTTTTAATAGAACTAAAAATGAATAAGATTATTAACATATAAACAGAAAAAGTGAAAAGAATGGTAAAAGAAAAATTAATAGAAAAACAACCATTTAAAGGGAAAATAGCTGTCATTCCTGGTGGATCAAAGGGAATGGGCAGAGCCACAGCAAAAGAGTTTTATATGTTAGGTGGAAGCGTTTGTATAATTGCCAGAGGGATGGATGCATTAAAATCAGCTGAGGAGGAAGTTAAAAAACTTAAAACAAATAACTCTCAGTTTGTCGAAATCATTTCATGTGATACTACAGATATGGACAAACTTACACCTTTACTCACAGACTTTATTAATAAACATGGTATTCCGGATTACCTATTTAATTTTGTTGGTTATGCATATGCTCAATATCTCGAGAAATTAACACTTGAAGATTTCAAAAAGAATATGGATGTTAATTATTACGGTCAATTAGTTCCTACTTTAATTTTGTTGCCATATTTAATGAAGGCAAAAAGTGGATATATTTCTTTTACATCATCAGTATCGGGTTATATAGGTATTATGGGATATACTACATATACTCCTCCTAAATTTGCTATCTTGGGTTTAGCTGAAGTTTTAAGAAATGAATTGAAACCATATAATGTTAATATATCCGTTTTGTTTCCTGCTGATGTTGATACTCCCGGATTTGCGGAGGAGAATAAGTTAAAACCACCTGAATGTGCTATAATTTCAGAAGCAGGAAAATTAATGATTCCTGAGCAAATAGCTGATATTTTCATTGAAAGTATTTTAAAGAAAAAGTTTGAAATTCTACCAGGTAAAGCAAAATTTTTAAGGAAAATGAAGAGACTTTTTCCAGATTTAGTAAGAAATATAACCGATAGTGATTACAAGAAAGCCCTTAAAAAAACTGGAAGACAAATTTAATATTTTTTATTTTATATTTTAAAACTATATTGTTTTTAATTATTAAATGAAACTGAGTATTTAGTAGAATTATAATTATGAAAAAAAAAAATTTAAAAGATATTTCAGTATGCGAAAAATAGGGCTCATTATAAATCCTATTGCGGGAATGGGTGGGAGTGTAGGACTAAAAGGAACTGATGGTGATATATTAAAGAAAGCTATTGAAATGGGAGCTAAGCCAATAACCCCCGACAGAATTCGCTCTTTTCTTTCTAATATAAAAACCAAAGGTAAAATTCATTTATTAGTTGCTCCAGGAAATATGGGTGCTAATATTGTGAAAGAAACTGGCATTAATTTCGAAATAATTGGCGATATTAATCAAGAAACTACTGCCGAAGATACAAAAAAAATAGCTAAAATGATGAAACAACAAAATATTGAATTATTAATTTTTTGTGGCGGAGACGGGACAGCCAGAGATATTCACGACGCCATTGGCTTATCTATACCTGTTGTGGCAATACCTTCTGGCGTTAAAATGTTCAGCTCTATTTTTGCCATTAACCCTAGAGCTGCTGCCGAAATTGTTGATAAATTCATAAAGGAAACAGTAGAACTTCAAGAAAATGAGGTTTTAGATATTAATGAAGAATCGTTTCGAGAAGGAATTTTAGATTCAAGACTATATGGATACTTAAATGTTCCTAAAGTTATAAATCTTCTACAGGCTGGAAAAGATAGTTCTAAAATAGGAAGATCCATTGAAGAAAATAAACATGAAATTGCTCAACATGTTATTGAAAATTTAGAAGATGATACATTATATTTACTTGGGCCCGGTACAACTGTAAAAGCAATCACCGATCAGTTAAAGTTAACAAAAAGCTTACTTGGAGTAGATGCTCTTTATAACGATAAGATTGTTGGTATAGATTTAAATGAACGTGGAATAATTGAACTTTTGGATAAATATAAGAAGGCAGGAATTATCGTCTCGCCAATAGGTGGGCAAGGATTTATTTTTGGAAGAGGTAATAAGCAGATTACTCCTAAAGTTCTAAAAAGAATTGGAAAAAAGAATATTAAAATAGTTTCAACTGAAGAAAAAATTAAAGGTTTAAGATGTTTAATGGTAGATACTGGCGATATTAAGACCGATGAAATGCTTAAAGGACTTGCAAAAGTGATAATCGGATACAAAGAGGAGCTAATAATAGAGATTGAATGTTAAGCATTTAATTTCTAACATAGTTAATATATTGAAAAATAATAAGTGAATAATAAGAGCGATTCTTGTCAATTAGGGTATGAAGTATGTTAGTTAGATTAGATAGAAACGAAATGTCTATAAAGCTCCCAAGAGAAATTACTGATCCTATCAAAGAAAGCATAGAATTTTTAAATCGATATACACCCCAAAGTAAAGTAGACGAATTATTATCCTCATTAAGTACATATACGAATTCTCCTAAAAAATCAATTATTATTAGTTCTGCATCTGATATCTTGCTTAAAGAATTTATTTATCTTTTTTCGAGAAATAGGCAGATTATTCTCGCTGATCCGTCATTCTTTTTAATTAATGCGACCTGTCGAAAGATTTATTCTTCAATTTTAAAAGTAAGATTAAAAGAACCTGAATTTAAATTTTCAATTGTACCTTTAATTGATGATTTAAAAAAACCAACGTTAATAATCTTAGATAACCCTAACAACCCAACTGGAAATATAATTTTAGATAAAAACGAAGTAAAATTGATATTAGAAAATGAAAACATCATTTTTTTAGTAGACGAAGCTTATTTTGAATTTTCAAATGTATCATATGCTAATTTAATCGCAGATTATCCTAATTTAGCTATTTTAAGAACATTAAGTAAGGGGTTTGGATTATCCGGGTTAGGAGTGGGATATCTAATTGGAGGAGAAACTATTACAAAACGGTTTCTTGGAATTGATACAATGCTACCTTATCCAAATGTAATAGCAGGCATAAGTGCCTTGAAAAACAAAAACTATGCAATAGAATATATTAAAGAAGTTGAAAAAGAAAAAAATCGAATTAGAAGTGTTGCTTCAAAATTAGATATCTCAGTTTTTAAAAGTTATTCGAATTTTTTATTAATGAAAACAAAAATACCTAACATTTCAAAAAAGCTTTCCGAGCAAGGAGTATTGGTACTAAATGTATCAGAACAACTAGGTTCAGAATATTTTCGGGTTACAATAGGAACTAGAAAAGAAAACGATTATTTTTTAGGAGCTTTAGAAAAAATCACTAATCAAAATAGAGAATAAAAAGAATGAGCTTTATTTAAATACTTGCTATGGTATATTAAAAAAAAAGTTATAATAAAAATATAAATTAGTTATATATTAAGTTCTTCGAGTTTTTCTTTTGTTGGACAACCAGTCTCCCAATCCCAACCACGAATCTTGTAATATTTCTTTAAGTTTTCATCTAAATCTAGCTTTACGCCTTCTGTTTTACCAGACTTTAATACTTTGTTGAGATGACCAGGGAGTTTATCGTCTTCTCTTGTTATCCCTAGATTGCATATAATAAGTCTTTTAAGAGTATTTATTCGTTCCCCAACAAGCAATAAAGATTTTTTACTGTAATCAAAACCCGTTGCTGCGTTGATGTGCTTAATTATGTGTTCAAGTGAGGGGTTTAGGAAATTGCAATTTACAGCGGAATCATCTATCGCCCTAATGTTTTGTAAGGCAATAACTCCCTTTTCTTTACCTTTTATGGAAGTTCTATCTCCAGCTTTTATGCGTAATTGCGGATATGCGACATTTCCCATTTCAGCGGCGAACCAATCGCATTTTTCGTGACTTGCTCCCACATAACAAGTAATATAACTTAAAGCTTGTCCCGCAAAAGCTCTTGGATCGTGCATGGGCATTTCTAAACCCTTTACATGGGCAGCTAATTCAGGATCGACATCAAATTCCTTTGCCATGGTGCGTACACCCTCAGAAAGTACTTTGCCTATGCCTTCTTTTTTCGCAATTTTATCAATTAGTTTCAACAGTAAATTTCCATTTCCCCACTTTATTTCTCCGATTTCAATATCTTTTAAATGTGACTTAATTTTGTCAATCCCCAAATTGTTTTCAACTAAGTAAATTAAAAATGCGATAGACACGCCCCCAGAAATAGTATCAAAACCATATACATTACACATATGATGCGCGAGAATTACTTCTTTGGAATCGTTAACGCCACATAAAGGTCCAAATGCCGCGACAGACTCGTACTCTGGCCCGTCTACTTCGATTTCTTTACCTTCGTGTTCTACAATTGTTGTTTTACCACATCTCATAGTACAACCCGCGCAACCGTAATCTAAAACGGGATATTCTTCTCGTAAAGTTTTCCCCGTCAATTTTTCAGCGAAAAATTCGTTCTTAGTAAAATAATGTGCTGGCGTGTCACCAAGAGCCATACCTATGTCTAGGTAGCAGTTTGTACCGTATAAAGTGAATAGAAAAGGGGTCATTGATTTAAGGAGGTCTCCTCTCTTTGCATCTTCTGCTTCTTTTAACAGTTCTCTACCTATTTTATTATCTGCGATTTGAATTCTTTTAGTTCCGTGAATTGCAATTGCTTTTAAGTTTTTTGAACCCATTATAGCACCTAACCCACATCTTCCTATAGCTCTACCTTCGTCGTTAATTATTCCCGCGTATTTCACTAAATTTTCACCAGCAATACCAATAGTGGCAACCCGAATTTTTTCGTTGTTTAGCTCTTTTTTCAAAATTGATTGGGTTTCGTACGTATCTTTACCCCAAACGGCATCTCCACCTTTAAATTCAATGGTTTCATCATGAACATATAGATAGATAGGACTTTTTGCTTTCCCAACAATAACTATAGCATCGAAACCACTGTTATGTAAAGGAATGCAAAAATAACCCCCCGAACTGCCTTCACCCCATATCCCTGTAAGGGGTGATATTGCTGTTACGGTGTACCTTCCGGAGGATGGCCTTAAAGTTCCTGTTACAGGGCCCGTCGCAAATATCAATGGATTAATTTCTGAAAAAGCATCTTTTTTTAAGGTATCGTAATCGTCTTTTGATAGAAGGTCGTAAGTTATTTTAGCGCTTAACCCTGTACCACCGAGGTATTCCTTTGCTACTTGAGCGTCCATATCTTTAACATCGACTGTTTGGTCGGTTAAATTTACATAAGCAATTTTCCCATTATAACCAAATAAATTTTCACTCATTTTTTTCCCTCCATATTAAAAATCAATATCTTTTCCATCCCACGCGTACTCAAAAATGGTTCTATATAGCTTCCTATTAATTGTACGAAAAGAAGTTAAAGATACTGCGTCGTCGTCGGCATATTCGGCTAATAAATCTAATTTTGAGAAATAATCTTCTTTGCTAATAACAGGATTTTTCAAATCTTTTACGCATATAGGACCATCGATTGAGACTATAAAATTTTTGACGGCTTGAAGAAATTCTTTGTATAATTCGTCTCTACTCTTGTTTTCGACTTTAACATTGAAAATTGGGCATAAGGCCCTCCATCTATCAGTGATTTTTGCTTGAAAGTCAATAGAATAAGGGGCGAACATTCCAACGCTAAGGCCGTGATGTACGCCAAATATTTTCCCGAAGCTATGCCCTAAGGCATGGTCTATTCCCGCTGTTGTATTTCCAAATCCAATTCCCGCCATTAATGCAGCCATTTGCATATGTTCTCTAGCTTCTATATCTTTTGCTCCGTATTTATAGGCACGTGGAAGGTATTTTACGACTTCTTTTATCGCAGTCGAATTCATGGCATCACTATATGGGCTACCCCAATTTGAGATGTAACTCCCTGTAGCGTGAGAAAATGCGTCTAAACCTGTTGCCATTGTCAGAAATGGAGGCATATCTTTAACAAAATCCGTAAATAAAATCGTAATATCAGCGTATATCTCGTCGCTCAACACTACAAGTTTTTTAGGAGGCTCTCTATCTGTATCTGTAATTACAGCTGCTTGAGTTACTTCAGAACCCGTCCCAGATGTCGTTGGAATTGCTAAGAAATGTTTCATTTTTTTTCGTAATCCCAGGGAACCAAAATACGGCAAAATCATCATCAAATTTGTTTCAGGTTTTTCGTATTTAACCATTACCATTTTTGTTGTGTCCATGACGCTGCCGCCCCCTAATGCGATCAATACTTGTGGTTTATATTCCTCGCATATTTTAGCCCCTTCATAAACTGTTGAGATTGGCACTTCTGGCACTGCTCCAGTCCATACTTTATATTCCATTTCAATCAAGTCAAGATAAACTGTTACCTTTTTAACAAATTTTTCAGTAAACGAATCTGTTATAATTAACGCTCTTCTGTCTTCTTTGTCCAAAGAAGCTTCTAAATATCGAGCAACTCTTAGTAATGCTGTTTTACCTTGATATATTTTGGAAGAACAAAAAGTTGACATTACTGCTCGTAGAGCCCTGCCCCCAACTAACGCCATCATATCCTTTATTACAGGTGTTTCATACCAAGCTGTTTTTTTTTGTACCATTTTAATCTAATCTCTTGTGGAATCAATTTTTTTTTATTTTTATAAATTAAATTTTAAAGAAAGATTTCTTGTAAAAATTTGATTATTAATTATTGGAGATAAACTTGAATATATAATTATTGTTAATTAATTTCTTATATAGAAAAAACTAAAAGTAAATTAAATTAAAAAAAATTAGTGGATTAAAAATGGTTGATGAAATTAAAGTTGTGTCCATTATTGGAATAGGCTTCATGGGAAAGCAAATTGTTGAAAAAACTGCGGATAAGAATTATTCGATTCGAATGTACGACGCAAATCCCGAAGGGTTTGATAAATACACGAGAAAAATTGCGAGAAGAAAAAGGATAAAAAAGGTTTCTGGAGATGTTTCATTCCACGATACTATTGCAGAAGCTGTAAAAGATGCAGATCTAATTATAGAAGCAATCCCAGAAAAATTAGACTTGAAGAAAGAAATATTTTCTGAGATCGACAAATTCGCACCGCCACATGCTATAATAGCGACTAATAGTTCCTCAATTCCCATATCAAAGCTTGAAGACTCTGTTAAACGAAAAGATAAAGTGTTGAATATCCACTTTTATAATCTTACAATAATACCTATGGCAGACATAATGAGAGGGAGCGGAACGAGCGACAATACTTTTCAAAAAGGAAAGAGTTGGATTGAAAGCATAGATATTACGCCGTTAATTGTTAAAAAAGAATGCTTTGGTTTTGTATTTAATCGAATATGGCGCGCAATTAAAAAAGAAAGCTTGAAAATATGGGCTGGGGGACACGCTGATATCGAAGTAGTTGATCAAGCGTGGAAGATATACACTGGGATGGGACACGGACCTTTTACATTGATGGACCAAGTTGGGTTAGATGTAGTTTGGGATATCGAGATGTCTTACTATAAGGAAAGCGGAGATCCAAACGATAAACCGCCGCAGGCTCTTAAAGATATAGTTGATAAAGGCGAATTAGGAAGGAAAACTGGAAAGGGTTTCTATACTTATTAGTTATTATATCAATTTTTCTTTATAATTTTATTTTAGTCCTAAAAATCAAAAAAAAAGTATTATCCCGTAAAACCTTGCGGGGTTCGTCGTCGCGCGTCTATAGTTTTTACACACGAGTCATTCTTAAGGGATTCTATAATTTTTCGTCAATTAAATCTGTCATCATCTTTATTGAAGGCCTATCAGTCTTATCTTTACCAATATAAGTCCAAATAATCTTTCCGTCCTTGTTTATTAGAAATTTGCTCGGTACCGCTTGTTTAATATTAATTGTCCCTCCTCCACCGGGAGCAAACCAGTAAACATCGTAGTCTTTCGCAATCTTTGCTCCGCGATCAGATATCATATCTACAGCAAAATTATTTTCTTCCTTGAATTTTTTTAAAAGTCTTTCGCTATCGCTTGCTATTGACATAAGTTTAATATTCCTTTTCTCAAATTCAGATATATTTTCGGTTAGTAGCGTTAAATGTTTTTTGCAATGACTTCACCAGTTTCCTCTAAAGAAATCAATTAACACTCCGTTATAAACTTCAAGAAGTTTTTTTAAGCTGATTTCGTTTCCATAAATATCCTTAGTGTCAAATATTGGCGCATTAGAACCCGCTGGTAATCCACTAGGCCTTGGCGGTTCTTCGTCGTTCATATTAAAAAATTAAGTGCTCTCAAATTTAAAGTAATTGGATATAAATTATTAAGTAACTCAAAGATGCTGTCAAGGGTTTTTTTAAAATAAATTTATTTCTTGTGATCAATTAGCTTTAAATTAAAAAAAGAAAGAAGAATTTTTAGAAGTTAAATTAAGGGAATAAGTGAGTCCACGGAAAATTAACAGATACATTCAAATTAATGAGGATTGCGGCATAGAGCGTAGAAAATGAGATTTTAAGCGCTAAAGTTGCATCTGTAGTAGCTAATCCCACTATATAAGTTGGATCCATTTTAAGTGTTATGTTATTATTGATATTATTTGTGAAGGAATGAAACGTACTAAAATAGTTATCTAATGATTCTCCTACTTTAACTCCTACAGGGAGTGCTGATTCATTCGCGCTAGTCACTGTATGAAATTCTGCGTCGATATAAACATCATAAATAGCGTAAAATCCTTGGTTGTCGAGATCAAAAGTAATCGTGATATAAATATTATCGTCGCTTAGGTCAAGAGGTGTACCGCCGTCATCCCATTCTAATTCGTGTGTGTCGTGAAATTCAAAACCGAGATTCATTCCGCTATAAGCAATGCTGCCAAGATAACCAAATATAATAAGACTGGACATCATACCTAATACTTTAAAAATGTGACTAAGTCTAAATTTTACACGATATTCTTTATTTTTTCGTAATTCTATTGCTTCAATTAGGTATTGCATTGCCCTAATCCCAGATGAACCTAATAACAACCAAGCTATGACTTGTAAACCTAAAAGTACCTGAAGCATAGGTAAATTTATTGAATATGTCCCTAATTGTACTCCGGTCGTAAAGCCCCCGAAAAGATAAAACAAGTAAATCCCGGAGTATATTGTAGAACCAAACGCTAGAAGACGATTCGCAGAAGTGTCTTTGGGAAAAGCATGCCTTAACATGGCAAAAACAGTACCAATAATTCCAAGAATGATTATGGTAGTTTTGAATTCTTGACTAAATGTCATAAGTCCCATCATTGAGATTACTTCAAAGATAATTAACGGTAAAGCAATGTATATTAACGCATTGAGAATCCCATGTAAGATCATTTTATTTATTTGAATAGCCATAGGTTTTAACCCTTTTTTTTAAAAAATTTTATTTTTTTTAATAGAGTTATGTTTTTAAAAATCTCATATAATTTCTAATACTTAAATCTCTCTTATTAGATTTATTTTAACTCAATTCTTTTATAAGATGTAGTTTAAATTAACTTAACAATATTATTAAAAAAAAATTTATAAAAATTTCGATTAAGGGATTAAATTGGACAAGAAAGTTTATTATAAGTATATGTTTATCATTGGTGCTTTCTGGAATTGGATTCTTTCAGTATCGTTTATTATTTTAAGCATCGTTGACGATACGATTTTTGCTACTTTTGGCATAACAAAACCACCTACTCTTTTCTTTTTGCACGCTCTTTTGATATTAATATTTACATTTGGAATCGGGTACTTTATCGTTGGAAGGGATATAGATAACAATAGTGGGATTGTCATACTCGGAATAATTAGTAAACTTGCTTATTTTGGATGTAACCTTATATATTTATTTATAGGGGAGCTCACACTTGTTTTTGTTGTATTGGCATTCGGAGATTTCGTCTTTGCAATGCTTTTTATAGAATTTATGCTAAATTATGAGCAACAAAAATAAAGTAAAAAACAATTTCTCTTTTAATTTTTTTAACTCTTTGGTGCTTATTTCTAGTTTTTCTCAATTTTAATAAGTAAGTTCCCTATTAAACCGTGGCTGAAAACGAATAGAAAGCCTATTAACCACCATAATCTTGGTACATATACCTCTTTCTTACATTTGCGTGAGGCTTTTAAAACTCGTTTAGCAACATCTTGAGGTTCGACAAATTTAAATAAAAAGCCTCTCTTTTGATAATTTTTCACCCAGTTCACCATTTCTGGTGTGCTATAAAATTTAGTATTAGCAGGAGCGGATACCGAAGTAATTACATCAATTTTATGGCCGTTCATTTTATATTCCAACCGAATTGAATTTGCTAAGGCTATAACTGCGCTTTTGCTCATAGCGTATGCTGCCATGTTAGGAACACCGGTCTTTCCCGCAGCACTCGAAGAAAATATTAATTGTCCTTCCTTTCTATCTGGGTATTTTTTCGTTGGAGAAGGTCGTCCTATGTAAGGGAGAGCTGCCTGAAGTACGAGCCACATGCCGTCTACATTTACTGACATTATTTTTCTGTACTCTTCAAATGTTCCTTTATTTGTTATTGAGCATTTGCTTCCAATTCCGGCATTATTAAATATGATATCAATATACTTTTCTTTCTCACCAATCTTTTTAAAAACTACTTCAATTTGTTCTCGGTTTGTTACATCTAAAATAATTGCTTCCACATAATCCGCGCCTAGTTTTTTCAATTCATCTACAAGCCTCTCTAAAGGCGAGTTAGGTAAATCTAATAAGTACATCCTCATTCCTAAAGGAGCAAAAAGACGACACACTTCACAACCGATATCACCGCTCGCTCCTGTAATTACAAACACTTTACTTTTATACCAATTCTTTTTCAAGTTAAAACATCATTTAGAAATTTAAGATTATTTTATTATATTTAGAAAAGGGTTTAATAAAAATTATTATAATCTTCGTGAAAAATTAATATGCTTATGACAATATTATTCGCATTATTGTAAGCAAATAGAAACGACTATTGAAAAAATTAAGAATCGGAAGAATTCCGAATTATTAAAATACTCAAACTATTTCTTTACTTTTTAAACGGGTTTGGAATCCATTTGGGCACACTTTTCTGATATTCTTTATATTCTTCCCCAAATTTAGCTTCAAGGATATTTTCTTCGAAATTAACCATTTTATTATACACAAGAAACACGATGATGAATACAACAATGCTAATCAGTGAGATAAATAAGAATATCAAAGAAACATAGATTAATAATATCCCAAGATACATAGGATTTCTAACATACCTAAGGATACCTCCAGATTGTAATTGATTTGGAGGTTTATGTGATTGAAATAATAGTTTATGAGATTTCAAAATAAAAACCAAGGCAATGCCAAATATTACAATAAAGACAGGTACTCGTATTAACAAATGTATGTAATCGTTTAAAAACGTGGTTAATTGAAATACTTGCAAATCCAAAAACCAAATTACCCAGAATATTACTGGCAGTAATGCATGATATAGATGTGCATGGGGTATTTCTCTATCAGCACCTGCATGTCGTTTTATATCCATTTTATATTCGCCTGTAAGAATTATGTTAGATTGTTAATTAAAATTCAATCCTATGAAATATATTATTTATAGAGTCCAATAATTATTAATGAATTTAATTGATTGACCTTTATACCATTTCTTCTTCACAAATATCACTTTAAAGTTTAATAAAGATTAAAAATTATAAGTTTTTAATTTTAAAGTTGGTAGTATTATACTTAAGCTTTTTTCTTCATTTATATTTCCCATTCTAATTCTTCTTTGCGAGATTTATCCATTTTTTTTCATTTCTTCAGTTTTTTATTTTAATAGTTTAATAAGACAGAATTTGACGGATATCATCCCAACCGTAAGCAATTTCAATATAGTTGACACCCTCTATTTCTAGCATCTTTTCGCCTACATATTTCCCGCCTAAGATTTCATAAAACTTACAATTGGGATTACCTTTTAACACCCAAACAATCATACTATTTATATTACTTTCAAGTAATCGTTCTACAATCATTTTCACTAACTTTAATCCGATTTTTTTTCGCTGGTATTCCTTAACTATATAGATAGCCATTAGTTCCCCAATATAGTTTCTTATACCAGAAATTTTAAGAGTAAGATTCGATTGTTCTAAACTACCCATAGAAAATCCTACGATCTCTTTAGAAACTTCTTCAATTTGTTCTCGGTTTGTTACATCTAAA
>JABUBN010000277.1_pt1 | contig 14745 bp, 8 predicted proteins | sample 7240341 | NCBI WGS metagenome assembly JABUBN01 (sample SAMN07256345, study PRJNA390944) | subsurface metagenome | isolation source: Methane hydrate marine sediment | place: Pacific Ocean: Eastern North Pacific, ODP site | reverse complement strand
TATCATCAGGCATATGAATTCTTAGATCATTCGGATGAATGAAGTCATGAAAGAATTCATAAATCTTATCTAAGATATTTGTATCCATAAGAATGAGTTCCTCAATAATAACAGTAAGTTAAATAATTTATATGTCCAAGTCAATAAAATTAAAATCTATTAATTACCAAATTATTAACCACTTAATCGAAGTTGGCAATACACCCTCATTTGCGCTCAACCTGTAAAACCTATACTTATCTAAATTGCCCGAAATGCTTTGTTTACAGTATAATTTTTAGTAAATTATTGTGAAATATAAATTGAGGGAGGAAGAATGGAAAGTTCATCAATGCATGAAATATTGAATAGTCTGGATGAAGCAGTACTTATTATCGATCAGGAATATAAAATAGAATTTTTCAATGAAAGTGCTTCAAGATTATTAAATATTACTCGTAAGAAGACAAATCAAAAAAAATGCTTCGAGGTACTCAGTAATAATGAACATCCTTGTGAAGAGTGTCCTGTATCTGATCTTGTTTATAAGAAACCATTTACAAGCTTCAAAACATGTCGTATAGAAAATGTAGCGTATCGTGTTAAAAGTAAAATAATTGACACTGATTCAGGAAGCAGGATTATTCAGATCTACCAACCCTTATCAAGTTCCAAATCAGAGATACTTCCTGGTAAAAAAAACTTGCCTGCTCAGGCAGGTCTTGAAGCATTTCTGGATCTTTTAACCTTGGCAGGTATGATAACAAATTCTGAAGGAAGAATAGTGTTTACGAATAAAAAATGGCTGGAAGCTTTTGGGTATAAATTCTCTGAAATTCAAAACAAAGAGTTTCAATCCATTATTGCAAAAACGAATCAACAAGAAAAACCTGCAATAAAGAGAAACTTTAAAAATGCAGCCCTCTATGACAACGAAATTCTCTTCCTGAATAATCGTCAGAATGAACAGTTAATTTTCTCTACGCATGTTTCCAAGGTAGATATTAACGGATCATCATTTTTTCTCTGGATACTAAGAAATATATCAAATGATGAAGAAACGAAAGAGGAGTTTAAGCAACGTGAAGAATATTTAAGAAGTATATTCAGAGCAGCTCCTGTAGGCATAGGAGTGGTTGTTAAGAGGATATTTTATTTTGTCAACAATAGAATTTGCGAGATAACCGGATATCGTGCTGCAGAACTTTTGGGTCAATCAGAACGAATGGTTTATCCCTCTGAAAAAGAGTACAAACGAGTGGGGGAAGTTAAATACAAACAGATTGATGAAAAAGGAACGGGTACCATAGAAACAAAGTGGAAATGTAAAGACGGAAAGTTAAAAGATATTCTTCTTAGTTCAGCACCGATTGATCAGTCAAATTATAATCGTGGAGTTACATTTACTGCACTTGATATTACCAATCGTAAGGAAGCCGAAAAAAAATATCTGGCATCTGAGCATAAATACAAAAGCCTGATCGAAACTGCGGCGGATGCAATCATAATTGCTGATGCGAAAACAGGGAAACTTGTCGATGCTAATATTAAAGCGACAGAACTTACAGGCTATTCCTATGAAGAATTAGTGAATATGCATCAGAGGCAATTGCATCCTCCTGAAATAATAACTGAGGAAGAGGGAAAGTTTAAACAAATAGCATCTGGTGAAAAAATTTTAACACAAACTGAAGTGATTCATAAATCAGGCCGAAGGATACCTGTAGAGATAAATCCTTCGATCTATAAAAGTGATAATGGACATAAATTGGTAATTGGGTTTTTCAGAGATCTGACCCAGCGAATTGAGTGGCAAAAAGCTTTGGAAGAAAGTGAGCTGAAGTATGAGATAATATTTGAATCGGTAAAGGAAGGAATTATAATTATCGATCCCGAAACGAGAGAATTCAAATATGTAAATCCGGCAATGTGTAAGTTTCTGGGTTATTCCAGAGAGGAATTATTGAATTTGACCACACAAGATATTCACTCAAAATCAGCTTATAATTCGGCAAGCGGTCAAATCAACAAAGTATTAAATGGTGAAAAGGATTTTGCTATAGATATACCTTGTATGACAAAAGGCAGAACAACGGTTCATGCAGATGTCCATGCGACTTATATAACGATGAGAGAAAAAATCTATATCGCTAGCTTTTTCAATAGCACTACTGAGAGGCGTAAGATTGAACTGAAGTTGAGAACCATAAACAAGGCATTAGAAGAGAGCAAGAAGAATTATCAGAGACTTTTTGACGAGATGGTAAATGGATTTGCTGTACATGAAATGTTGTATAATGAAAAAGGCGAAGCAAACGATTATCGATTTCTGGAAGTTAACCCTTCATTTGAAAAAATCACCGGATTGAGGAAAAAAGATCTCTTAAACAAAAATATAAAGAAGGTAATGCCGGATGTAGAAGAATCATGGATACAAAGATATGGGCATGTTGCCAGAACTGGTAAGCCGGTCAAATTTCAGGAGTATTCGCATGTGCGTAATCGTCATTATGAGGTAACAGCGTATTCTCCGAAAGAACATATATTTGCTACTATCGTATCGGATATTACTGACCGCGTAGAAGCTTCAGAATTGCTGAAAACAAGTGAGGAACGATATAGAAAACTGGTTGAAAATTCACCCAATCTTATGGCTGTACTTAAGGGGCATAAATTTTTGTATGCAAATCCTACAGCCATTAAATTGCTTGGATACGAATCATTCTCGGAGCTTGAGAAGAAGGAAACATATTCAGTGCTGCATCCTGATTATCGTAAAAGAGTTAAAAAAAGGATGGATGTAACAGATGCCGGTGGTAAAAATAAACCCATGGAATTGGTGTTGTTAAGAAAAAATGGTAAGACTCTGATTATAGAAAGTGTTTCTCTTGCAATTAAATACAATAAGGAATGGGCTACTCTTATATTAGGAATAGATATTACAGAGAAAAAACATGCAGAAGCAAAAGCTCGTGAGATACAGGAAGCTATTGAAAACATTCAAAAGGGAATAGCATCAAAAGTCGGAGAGAAATTTTTTGAAACAATTGTATTGCAACTGGCCAAAATATTAAAAGCAGATTATGCATTTGTAGGTGAGCTGTCAATAGGAGCTACAGCAACAATTGAAACAATTTCTTTTTGCCGTGGTGAATCAATCTTGGGGAACATAAAATATGAACTGAAAGGTACTCCCTGTGATATAATTGTTAAAGATGGTTTATGCTGCCACAAGGATAATTTACTTGATTTTTACCCTGATAATAGGCTGTTTGTAACAAATAATATAATCGGATATATTGGTATTCCGTTGCAGGATTCTAAAGGTGCAAAAGTTGGGGTACTGGTTGCGCTTTACAAAAAACCTCTGAATGATCAAAAATTTGCACAAACAATATTAGAAATATTTTCGGCTCGTATTGGCGCTGAGATCGAGAGAAGAAAATCGGAAAGAGAACTGGAAAAGGCAAATACTCTGTTCAGGACCATAGCACAAAACTTGCCTGATATAATTCTTCGTGTTGACTCAGACTATCGTTGTACTTATGTGAGCCATAGTGTAAGAGATTATGCAGGTATATCGGCTGATGAATTTCTCGGGAAAAGATTAACTCAATTGGATCTTGATCCTGAGTTTTCTGAAAACAGAGAAAAAGATTTTGCGAAGATTTTACAGAACAAAAAAGACTACCAAACAGTACTATCTCTAAACACTGAAAAAGGCAGAAGGATTTTAGAATGGAGAATGGTGCCTGAATCTACGGGAAGAGAAAAAGTAGATAGTATCCTTAGTCTCATACGTGATATTACTGAATCACAAAGAACTGAAACCGAGCTTAACCAGTTGTTTAATCTTTCAAATGATTTGATATGTATTGCAGATAAGAAAGGTTTTTTTCATAAAATCAATCCGGCTTTTGAAAATGTTCTCGGTTACACCCAGCAGGAATTGCTCAGTCAACCTTATTTTAATTTTATTCATCCTGACGATCTTGAAAATACTCACAAAGTAAACGACGATAAATTAGGAAAGAACATACCCATCTCAAATTTTGAAAATCGTTACAAGTGCAAGAACGGCACTTACAAATGGTTTTCATGGGTGGCACAACCTTTGGAAGAAGGGATGATTTTTGGAATAGCCAGGGATATAACAGACCATCGTAAAGCAATGAAAGAGCTTATAGAAGCTAAGGAAAAAGCAGAAGAAAGCGACAAGCTTAAATCAACTTTTTTGGCGAATATGTCGCATGAAATACGTACGCCAATGAATGCTATTATGGGATTTGCCGCCTTATTACAACGAGGTAACCTGACTGAAGAAAAGAGGGCTCATTTTTCCAACATCATCCAAAACAGAGGCGAAGATTTATTAAGCATCATCAGTGATATTTTAGATATTTCAAAAATTGATTCCGGACAAATCCAAATAATCAAACAAGAATTCTCAATCAATAAAATTTTAAGGGAATTGTATGAAGAATTTTTACAAAAGTATAAATCTGATATTTCGGAATCTCTAAGGTTTTATATTGAAAAATTTGCAGATGAGAATCATGATAGGGTAAACAATGATTCGCTCAGGATAAGACAGGTACTTACTAATTTAATTGACAATGCCTTAAAATTTACTACAGAAGGAGAAGTTAAATTTGGGTGTAAGGCTATTGATGGAATGATGCAATTTTATGTTTCTGATACTGGTATTGGAATACCCAAACATAAACAGCAGAACATTTTTGAACGTTTCCGTCAGGTAGATGAAAGTATAACCCGTCAATACGGTGGAAATGGATTAGGTCTTGCTATCAGCAGAGCTCTTGTGGAAATGATGGGAGGAGATATCTGGCAGGAATCAACCGAAGGAAAGGGATCAACCTTTAACTTTACTATTCCTCATTCGCAAAAAAAACCAGTTACTAAGCCTGTAACAGAGAAATTACCCGATCTTGGGGATATAAACTTAAAGAACAGAAAATTGCTTGTGGTAGAGGACGATTCATTAAGTCAGGAATTCCTGCGTATTGTATTAGAACAGGCAGGAGCCATTCTTACATTTGCAAAATCGGGTGGCGAAGCATTGGTTGTTTTCGAATCATATCCTAAGTTCGATATGATTTTGATGGATATTCAATTGCCTGACATTAATGGTTATGAAGTCACTAAACGCATCAGAAAAATCAATAATAAAATACCAATTATTGCACAAACTGCTTTTGCTATGTCTGAGGACGAATCCAAAAGTAAAGATGCCGGTTGTAATGAATACTTATCCAAACCTGTTCGTGCCGATGAATTGTTAACTACTATTCATAGAGTTCTTTCTCAATGTTAACTAACCGACAGATCGCGGTATTTGTAACAGAAAACGACATGGTCGTTTACAATACCCACAGCTTGCATAAATGCATAGCAGATGGTTGAACCGCAGAATTTAAAACCTCTTTTACGCAGATCCTGGCTTAATCGATCAGAAAGTTCAGAAGTGGCCGGAAGATCAGAGATGCTCAACAATTTATTCTGTATTGTCTTTTCGTTAGAAAAACCCCAGATATAGTTATTAAAACTCCCGAAGCTCTTCCGAATCTCCATAACCCGTTTTGCATTGTTGATGGTTGCCTCAATTTTTTGTACGGCTTTATTCTTCTTCGTATTTAATAATTTCAACCGGGCAAGTCTCAGCAGCTTCTTTTATTTCATCTTCAAATTGCGAATAATCCACACCTTTTTTTACAATAGCTTCATCAGGCATTTCAAATACATCAGGACATGTATCTACACAAAGTTCGCAGGATGTACATCCATCTTCAATCCATACTTTATTTATTGACATCTTATCAGATATTATTTTAATTATGGTTTTATGCTTTAATCATTGTTAAAAGCATTTTGAAATTATTTACAGCTTCAACTGCATGCGGAATATTAGCCGGCATAATGATCATGTCACCCTCTTTGAGCAAATAACTTTTTGTATCGATCATTATTTTTGCATTACCTTCAATAATATGCAGGAGAGCATCATATGGGGCAGTGTGTTCACTGAGATACTGTCCCTTTTCAAATGCAAAAAGAGTAACACTTCCAGTGTCTTTTTTTTCAACTATTTTGCTAACAATTGCTCCTTGAGAATAATCAACAGAATTATTAATGTTGTAGATTCTGGATTTTTCAAAATTTGTCATAGTCCTAACCTGTATGAAGTAAAATTAAGTTATAATATTCTATTATTGCCAATCTTCTGAAAGAATATTTCCCTCAATCCCAACTATTGTTAACTTAACAGGGACTTTTCTACTTGCCTTCTCGATTGCTATCCTTGTCATTTGAAGTAGTCCTCCACAACATGGCACCTGCATGATCATGACATTAAGCGTATTGATTTTAGCATCATCAATCAGGCTTGTTATTTTCTCAATGTAGATATCCTGCCCATGATCTAATTTTGGACAGGCTATTGCAAGTCTTTTCCCCTTCAGGTATTGATTATGAAAACTCCCAAGTGAAAAAGCTACACAATCAGCAGCAAGCACAACATCAGCATTTTGAAAATATTCTGCATTTGGATTGATCAAATGCATCTGAACCGGCCATTGCCTGAGTTCCGATTGCCCGGATACCATTTCTTGACTACGAATGTTACTTTTATTAGTATCGAAACTTATTGTGCGAGAGCCGGGACATCCTCCTGTTTCATGATGTTTTTCATGCGTATCGCCGCTATGTACTTTCTTAATTACCTGGTCAACATCAAAATTGATTTCTGATTTATTCTTTTTTAAATACATTACTGCTTCTTTAAGAAAATGGGTTTCGTTATGTTCTTTTAAATGTTTCAAATGTGCTGTTACAGTATTTTCTCCCTTTTCCGTCATGATCTCCATCACTTTTGTTTCATTATAGGGCTCGGCCTCGCGCTTCTCAATTGTTATGGCTCCCTGTGGACAATGTCCGAGGCAAGCCCCAAGGCCATCACACATCAAATCACTTACTAATCTTGCCTTGCCATCAATTATCTGTAAGGCTCCTTCGTGGCAGGCGGGCACACAGTCGCTGCAACCATTGCATAATTCCTCATCGATACTTACAATTTCCCTGATCATATTTTAAAGTTTGTTGCTAACAAAATTATTAATAGATTTGCTAAAGTTTTGTAACAATTGTTACAAATGGAAAAATTTTCTGACACAAATTGGATCGAGCCCTGTAATAGGAATTGCAGCTTTTGTTTTCTGAACTATGCTGATGTTTTGGAAAATAATTATTTATTCAGAAATTTATCTCCGGAGGAGATAGGTATGCTGATAAAGAATATTCATCACCGGGTAAAAACATGTAATAAAGGAGATCTTATAGCAAGTAGCGGAGAAGAATATCAGAATTTGCTTATTATAGTAAAGGGTGCTGTTGTTAGCGAAATGATAGATTTCGAAGGAAGAATCATAAGGATTGAAGAATTAAGAGCACCGGATACCATTGCTTCTGCATTTATTTTTGGCGATAATAACGAATTGCCGGTTAATATTTCAGCTCAGGAGGAAACAAAACTATTAATTATACCTCGAAATGAGTTGCTTCATTTGTTAAAGAAAAATGAGATTGTTCTGCAAAATTTTCTCAATATTATGGCCAACCGTACGCAGCACCTTTCACAAAAGATAAGGTTACTTGGAATGCAATCCATCAAAGGAAAAATAGCCTATTACTTGCTTGATATTGTTAAAAAAACTGGTAGTCATGAAATAAAGCTTCCAAATACCCAAAATGAAATTGCAAGTATCTTTGGTGTTGCACGTCCTTCAATAGGACGGGCAATAAAAGAAATGAATGATACGGGCATTATTTCTACTTCGGGTAAAAGTGTAAAAATCTTGAATAAGGCTGCCCTGTCAAGATTGTTAAGTTAACAAGGATGACCTATTAAACTCTTACTTTTCAAATTATTGCAGTACTACCAGGTTTGAACCAGCATAGCTTTGGCAAGTTGATCTGCAGTACTTCTTCCTTTAAGTTCTGAAACCAGTTCAAGGGCAAAATTCAAAGCTGTCCCGGGGCCACGACTTGTAATTACATTATCTGATTTCACAGCTAAGTCAGTGCTCAAGCTGGCTCCAAGAAGCTCGTTCTCAAAACCCGGATAACAAGTAGCTTTTTTGTTTTCAAGTATATTCAATCCCCCTAAAACCAGAGGAGCGGCACATATTGCAGCAACCTTTTTTCCGGCATCATGAAACCTTTTAAGCTGGATTTTTAGTCCTTCATGTGCATTCAAATTATGAGCTCCGGGCAAACCTCCTGGAAGAATAAGGATTTCTGCATCTTCATAGTCAGCATTCTCAAAAAGCACATCGGTTTGAACAACTATTCCATGAGCACCGGTAACAGAAAGGTTTCCTGTAACAGAAACCATAGATGCAGGTATATCAGCCCTTCGCAAAACATCAATTATCGTGAGGGCTTCAATTTCCTCAAAACCATCGGCGAAGTGAACAAATGCTTTTTTCATGGCAGTATGAATTTAGTAGTTAATAGAATTACGAATTAATAGGAGAATGTATGTGTTATATTTTATATCCATCTTAACAGACTAAAATCCTGTCTGTGAGGCAAAAACTCATGAACAGGGTAAATTCGAATGCCATAGTTGAAGGTACCGGGTTGATCGTTCAGTACATCAGTTTCAAAAATAGCTTTACCACCATTTGTATTTAAAAGTTTAAATTGTTGTGTGCTAACAACCTCTCTCATATTTTCTGTAACAATAAGCTCTACTCCAACCCGGGTTGGATTTATTTCATTCAGATTGAGCGTAACTTGCCCATGATACTTGGTGCCGGTATCAACTGTATCAGTAGTATGTTCAAACAATTTCACATCTAAAACCTCAATATTATTCCATGCACGAGTCATTTTTTTCTTCCATGAAGAAATGTGTTTTGCCATTTCATAATCGTTTTTCTTCATTTTCATCATGCGTTGAAACTGCTTGTTATAAAACTGGTTAATATAGTCATTAATCATTCTTCGGGTTGTGAATTTGGGAGCGACATTGGCAATTGAATTTTTGATAAGGCGAACCCATTCAGATGAAAATCCTTCCTGATTTTGTTTATAAAAGGTCGGAAGAATCTCATTTTCAAATATGCTGTATATGATTTCAGTATCCAAATCATCCTGAAACTGTTGATTATCATAAGTACGTTCATTTGTTAATGCCCAACCGGCATCCGGTTGATATCCTTCTACCCACCAGCCATCTAGTACACTGAAATGCAGTGTACCATTCATCACTGCTTTCTCTCCGCTTGTACCGGATGCTTCAAGTGGTCGTGTAGGGGTATTAAGCCAGATATCGGCTCCTGAAACCAATAATTTTGCAAGACTAATGCTGTAATTCTGGAGAAAAAGAATTTTGCCAAGAAATTCCGGCTTTTTTGATACCTCTATGATCATCTTGATCATGTCCTGACCTGCCTGATCTGCCGGGTGAGCTTTACCTGCAAAGATGAACTGGACTGGCATATTCTCATTATTAACCAGTTTTGACAGGCGATCAAGATTCCGGAATAACAGGTGAGCTCTTTTATAGGTGGCAAAACGACGTGCAAAGACAATGGTTAGAGCTTTATCTGATAAAGTATTATTTATAGCTACAATTTGTCTTGGATCTTCGTGCCTTTTTATCCAGTTTTCTTTGAAACGCTCTTTAACAGAATTAATAAGTTTTGTTCGAAGTTCCTGCTTAAGGTCCCAAATTTGTCTATCCTCTATGTCATAGATTCTGTTCCAGAAATCCTGATTGGTCTGGTTGTCGATAAAATTGCCATCAAATAGTCGATTATAAATAACCTTCCATTCTTTAGCCGTCCAGGTTGGCCAATGCACACCATTAGTCACATACCCGATATGCAATTCTTCAGGCAGGTAACCTGGCCATAAGGGAGTGAACATTTCACGTGATACTGCACCGTGCAGCATCGATACACCATTTACTTCCTGAGCCATATTGGCAGCAAGGTAGCTCATATTAAACTTTTCCTTCCAATCGTTTGGATTGGCCCTGCCGAGTGCCATAAATTGGCCCCAGCTTATTCGTAATCTCCCGGGATAATTGCCAAGATATTTTCTTAAAAGATCTTCATCGAAATGGTCATGCCCGGCTGGTACTGGTGTGTGGGTAGTGAATAATGTTGATGTTCGTACTATCTCTCTGGCCTCAGCAAAAGTTAGTTGTTCATTGATCATATATTGACGAATACGCTCCAGACCACAAAAGGCACTGTGTCCTTCGTTGTTGTGGTAAAGATCTGATTCAATACCTAATTCATGTAATGCTCTGACACCCCCGATACCAAGAAGAAGTTCCTGTTTCAAGCGGTTTTCTTTATCTCCGCCATACAATTTGTGAGATACTTCCCGGTCTTGTGGTGTATTCTTTTCAAAATCAGTATCGAGAAGGATCATCTCAATCCTGCCAACATGCAATTTCCAGATTCGCGCATACATAATACGACCCGGAAGCATAATTTGTACAGTTTTAAATTCACCGCTGGCATCCCTAACAGGCAATACAGGTACTTTAGAAAAATGCTGGTAATCGTATTTTACTTGTTGCTCACCCGACAGGGTTAAAAACTGATTGAAATAACCAAATCGATATAGAATCCCAACTGCAACGATATTGGTCTTTGCGTCGCTGGCTTCCTTCAGGTAATCACCGGCAAGAATTCCCAATCCGCCTGAATACAATTTCAGGGAATCGTGAAATCCAAATTCCATACTGAAGTATGCAATTTTTGGAGGTGAAAGTTTTTTGGCTTCGTTTATGTAATTGGTATACCTTTTATAAACATGATGAAGTTTTGAGATATAATCTGAATCAGTGCTTAATTTTTGTAATCTTTTATAGGGTACCTGCTCGAAAAGTATTTCAGGATTATAATCACTGGCTTTCCATACAGTTGGATCAATAGTATCAAATAATTCCTGCGCTTCATCATCCCAGGTCCACCAAATATTTTCTGTTAGTTTAGACAATTGCTCCAGTTTCCTGGGAAGCTTTGATCTAACGATTATTCTCTTCCAGACAGGTTCATTAGTAAGAGGAAGAATGTAATCGTGAATTTGTTCGGTAGGCTTATCTTCAATCTGAACAAAAATTTCAGCTCTTTCGGTAACTTTTTGAAGTGCTAAATTATATGCCTTTTTATAATTTGCTAATAAGGAACTCCACAGGGCTCTATGAGATAGTTTTTTAGCATTTTCATGTACTGCTTTTATCTCTTCTTTGTTAAGTGGATATATCGATAACACAGCATCCAATATTTGCGATGTTACTTCCTCATCATTGGTATCGCTTCTCTCAATAATTATTAATGCCTTGCAAATATCTTTACATTCCTTTTTTAACCAGCGTCCTATACCAGTGAGTGAAGTTGTAACTGTAGGAACACCAAAGGCCAGGCTTTCCAAAGGCGCATATCCCCAGGGTTCATAGTAGGAAGCAAAAATAGTCTGATCACAACCGGGAAGTATGTTATAATAAGACAGATTGAATATACCGTCTATACCGTTAAGATAAGACGGAACATAAATCAGTTTTACTTTATCTTTCTTTTCGTTATGGAATCCAAGCTTGTTTAAACGTTTAAGAATAGGGTCCAACTCGGCATCATGCAAATAGTGAGTTATCACTTTTGACCCTTCTTTAATTTCGGCATTCAATTCTAATGCTTGCTGTAAATCTTTCCTTGGGCCATAGTGATTTGAAGGAGTGAATAAAAAAGCGACAACAGGCCTTTCAATCTTTTTGCTTCGAAGATTGTTCAAGGCAGCAATGAATAAATCGATACCTTTATTCTTGAATTCATATCTGCCACTGGTGGCAAGAATAAAGGTATTTTCGGGCAGAGGCTCTGATATAAGAGAAGATGCAACATTCAGGAGGCGTGATCTTGCAGTTTTACGTTTTTCAATTAGATCAGAATCTGAAGGAACAATACTTGTTTCAAATCCGTTTGGGGTAATGAGATCAACCTTCTTATTAAGAAAATGGTTGCATTCTTCAGAAGTGATTTCACTAACTGTTGTAAATACATCCGCTTCAGATGCAGATTTTCTTTCCAGCGATTGTTTTGAAACAACCCTGTATTCTTTTGCCACATCATCAGGATTATAATTCTTTAATTCCTGGTATAAAGGACGATTATTTCCAGAAAGTTCACGACCTAAAACAGTGGAATGATTAGTAAATATTATGGCTACCTGGGGCAGGGCTTTCTTCAGGTAAAGGATACCTGTTCCGGTCATCCATTCATGAAAATGAGCAATAATCCTATCATTTTTAGAAAGATTATACAAAACAAAATTTTCTATCACCTTTCCAACTGCATAACCAAAAAGAACCGGTTCAATATAATCCCACTGCCCAGAAAGAGAGTCAAGTTTATATTCTTCCCACAACTCACTAAAAATTTTATCTTTCTTGCTTAAATAATCTGAGAAATCAACTAGTATAGCAATAGGAGAACCTTCTACCTTCCAGCGCCCGATCTTTATTCTCAAACCTTCTGTTTGGGCATGGTGATGCCATCCGGCATACAACTGGTTATCAGGAAAAAACTCGGGATTTTCACCGGAATCGAGCACAAGATCAGGGCCAATAACAATATAATTGTTTTCATATTCTTTAACGAGTGATAATGATTTGGTTTTGATAGCAGTGTGCAATCCTCCAATCTGATTACATACCTCCCAGCTGATCTCGAATAGATAATCGGGTCTTAAAAGATTTTCAGGCATTTCCTATGGGATTAGTGTAATGGCATTAATTGTTCAGACTTTTTTACTACTTGATCTTTTTTTGGTGATTGTTGAAGTTTTTTGTTTGCTTACTGTTTTTGAGGATGAAGGTGTTTTTTTGGATTTTACTTTTGATGCATTTGCAGAGGTGGTTTTCCTTTTCAAACTGCCTGATGTTTTACTCTTTGGTGTAATCTTCTTTTCAGTTTCTTTAAGTCTTTTTATTTCTTTCTCATATTTTTCGATTTGCGTATTTTTTTCAAAGATAATAGCCGCCAGAGTAGCAACTTCTTTTTCTGTCACATTTTCAGGCACTGCTGCATTCACCCTTATAATAAAATCACTAAGAATGTTCATATAATTTATGTAAGCATCGTATGGTGAATCGAATGGATTGAAATAGGAATGTACATCACCATCACTGAAAACTTTTGTGCACATATAATAGAAATGATCACTGGCCTGAAGGTATTTCCAGTCTGTAAGAATTTTTTTATCCTTGCATTTATTGATTTTATCGGTTATTGAATAAAGCCTGTTGAAAGCGTCTTCCTGCATATCATTCCCAAGCCAGGCAGTAAGATCACGTTCTTCGTCAGCCCAGGAAATGGAATGAGGGACCTGTACAGCGGCAATTGGTTGTAAATTATCTGCTACTTCGGCTGGTGTGCTGAATGTCATATTTTTCTTTTTGAATACCTTTTTTGGCAAGTCTTTCAGAAAATTAAAAATACCGGTTTCTGCATTTTGATGCTCTCCAAAAGTTTCGTAGTCCATATATAAATTAATGGTTTCTTCTTTCGAATCGAGATTTGATAGCCAGTTCACATATTTAGCAGCAGTTAAAGGATACTCATTCCAGCCCTGGTTTGAAAAACGAAAAGCTATATCATCACTTAACTTGAAGTTCTTTAGCAGTACTTTAAGTTTTGGATTAATGGCATTGTAGTAGACGTAATTCGGACTTTTCCATCCAAGAATATGTTTGGCTCCCTCTGTTAGCATAGCTTTGAATCCCATATCGGCAACCTTTGCGCCAATTTCGTTTGAATAGATAAGCTCCGTATTTCTGAAAACAGAAGGCTCAATGCCAAAAAGGGACTTTATTTTTTCTCTATGAAGGTCGACCTGTTTTATAAATTCCTCGTCATTCTTAAGTGAAACAAGTGAATGGGAATAAGTTTCAGCGAGGAAATCCACCGAACCGGTCTTTGCTAACTTCTTAAAGCTGTCTATCACTTCAGGAGTATAGAGTTGAAACTGATCAAGAGCAATACCTGTAATTGAAAAAGTAACTTTAAATCTTACACCATATTCCTTGATTAGGGAAAGTATAAGGTCATTTGCAGGCAAGTAACAATTGTCGGCAACTTTTCTCATTACCGATTCGTTCAGGTAGTCATCATAATAGTATGATTCGTTACCAATATCAAAGAACCGGTATCTCTTGACCCTCATGGGTTGATGCACCTGGAAATAAAGGCATATTGTTTTCATAAGGAGCTATCTTATTTGTTATTATCTATAGCTAATTTGTTAATGACATATATATATCCCGCATTTTTGCAGCGGTATTGTCCCATTTCAAATTATTAACCTCTGATTTTCCATATTTTCTGAAATATTTTGAGAGTCCGGGATAATTTAAAATTCCATAAATAGCATCAGCCATAGCATCAATATCCCAGAAGTCAATTTTAATAGCATGTTTAAGAATCTCAGAAACACCCGACTGACGAGAAATTATAACAGGCACATTAGATTGCATTGCTTCAAGAGGTGAAATTCCAAAAGGTTCAGATACTGAAGGCATTACATATACATCGCTTAATGCAAACATTTTCCTTACATCATCGCCTTTAAGAAATCCAGTAAAATGAAATCGTTCACCAATACGTAATTCTGCTATTCTATGGATCGAATGCACAAGCAATTCCCCGCTTCCTGCCATGACAAAACGTACAT
>JABUBN010000276.1_pt1 | contig 14758 bp, 13 predicted proteins | sample 7240341 | NCBI WGS metagenome assembly JABUBN01 (sample SAMN07256345, study PRJNA390944) | subsurface metagenome | isolation source: Methane hydrate marine sediment | place: Pacific Ocean: Eastern North Pacific, ODP site | reverse complement strand
AGAATAATTCATCAACGGTTTTTCCTGTGCTTGCAATGAGTGAGTTTAATTCTTGGTAGCTACTGTCTAATCTATTAATAATCATTTTCAATATTTCAGATTCGCCTCGGTTCAAACCAGTGTAATAATCAATCTCATTTGCATGTTTTAAATAATTATCTTCTCTTAAAATAAACTTCTTGAATTCTTCATTGGTCTGCATTCTCATAACAAGAAAGAATTCAAAAAAACAAGTAAAACGAAATCTAACTATATTGCATTCTTCCTGAACAAATAACCCATAGTCCAGTAACTCATCAATAATTACTTTCGGGCTAAAATCAAATTTTTTTCTACGCAGATATTCTTCCACATATGTTGTGAACTCTGCATAAGTTAAAGCGTAATTTTCCTTATTATCATTTAGCATTTTAAATGTAATCTCTGATAAGAGCCAGATTTTATTATCGTAACCAAACTTTTCTGTTAAAGCTTCCTGCTTTCCATGTTTGTTAAGTAGTTTCTCAATAAAGTTTTCAAGTAGAGTAGAATTATTTATTGGTTTAAAATTTTCTTGTTTTTCAAGTATCCAAAGAAACAATGAAACTGCTAATGGCGTTCTTGGTAGATTTAGCGAAAGAAAAGCATTTGTAAGTGTTTCAAGTTTTTTTGGGGTATCGTATCTGTCTGAATCTGGAAACCATTTTTTGATTAACAGTTTAATTTGTTTTGACTTGAATTGCTTGATAGTGACTTTATCAAAACTCAATAAGCTAACAAGTTCAAGGTTTAAAGGAAAATCATCTTCAAAAAACTGCAAGTAAGTCCCGATAAATTTTATGTTCTTGTGTTCTTCAAAGAATCTTTTGAGGTGCTTTAATGTATGAATATCTTCTTCATCAAATGAAATATTGTCAATAAGTAACAATACTTTGTTTTCCGTTAAATGTTCTTTTGTTTCTTCTACTGATTTACCCCAAAAATCTCTGATGTTTGTTGTTACATCTGTTTTGATTTTATTAAAGTCAACATAAACAGGAATGAAGTGACAAGATTTGTTGTAATTCAAAGTTTCAAGTAAAATCTTGTCGAGTAAAATCGTTTTGCCCGATTCCTTAGTTCCGAAAACGATATAATTCTTGTCTGCTAAAATTAAATCTTTGATGTCTGCAATAATCTCGTCATCTTTCTCAGCATCAAACTCATTTTTGATTACAATGTTTGGCATTACAAAAATCTCATCAAGAGATTTTGGAGCTTTTGTATCGGTGGAATGAGTGAGAAGGTGAGAGTTTATTTTTGGAAGGTTATCGAGTTTAATTTGTCTTATTAATTTTTGCTCACGAAATATCTTTTCAACTTGCTCTCCCATTGGGATAGTAGTTTCCCATATTCCCTCTTTCCCAATTGAAGTGTTTAAAACGAAAACATTTTTCGGATACGCTCCTTTTATAAATATTGCTTTTAGTTTAGCTTCATCAAACATGTAGTCAATAATTGTAAAACCGTTTTCGTGTTTTACTTCAGATTTTCTGATTGAAGATGATAATATTCCCGGTGCACAAAAAGAAAATAATTGTCCATCAGGGTCTTCACAATAACCTGCACTTACTTTGTGTACATGCCCACACAAATAAAGATGAAAATGTTGTTTCAATAAACTTGCTATAACTTCACTGTCAAATACAGAAAGCCAGTCAAAATGATGGTGTGAAATAGCAACTCTTATATTGCAATCTTGTAGATAGTCTGTTGTTTTCAAAATTTGCGTTTCACCAATCAGGATATTCTGTTTGTCTGTTTTACTGTCAAAGCATCTCCACGATGAATTAAGACAAGCAATCCCAATTTTCTTATCCCCAACATTAATCTTGAAAGCCGAATGAAATTCAGTAAACAGTTTATCAATTTTTGCATCAGAGTAAAATTCTTGTTCAAATTTTTTGAATGCTTTTATTCTTTCGTTTCCTTCTGGTTGTTTGAAGTGTTGGTTTACTGCCTCCATAGTAGAAAGATTTTTCCTTAAACCAGTTTCTAAATTTTTGGAATCAGCTTTACGATTAATGTCGTGATTACCTGGAACAAAGAAAAAATTATCTTTTGGCAAACTTGTTTTGGCAACGATTGGTTTGATAAATAATTCCTCAAAATCATTGAAAGCAAAATCTATGTTTTCATAGCTACTTCCTCCAAGGTTGATTAAGTCGCCTGCAAAAAGAATAATATTAAAAGGTTTTTCCTTTTGATACTGTTCAATAGAATTCAACATAGGAGTTACGATATGATTGACTGAATCATCTCTTGTTTCTTTGTCCAAGTGAAAATCTGATAAATGTAATATTCTCATTTTTTTATAAAATTAATTTGTTGCAAAGATACTTATTGAAAATCGTGCATTAGCTAAAATTTGACTCTTTTGGTTTTGCAAAGGGTCGGCTTGTGTGTCGGGCAAAAGCAAATGTGCCAAATGTGCGGTGGAAAAAGAATTTCAAAATTTTTTCGGGTCGGAATATAAAATTAGAACATATTCGGATCAGCATTGAGTGTCGGGCAGTCATTCTGTCTGTCAAGTTTTCCATATCAAGTTTAATATTCTGTTTTATTGTTATTTCGCTATGTAATTGTCTTTCATCCGCTTGTGCATAACGGTGGCAATATGGCATGAAGCGGATTGCGAGTGATTTCGTGTCAAACTGGCACAAGGCTGAAACGAGCAAATAACGGTCCAAATCAGCACTTCACCGCTTTTTGCTATATTGCGTGTGTGTGCCCGGAATGTCCACCGGGGCATATCGTAAAGATATGCAAATAAGCCAAAGAGAGCAACCTGTTGAAGGCAACATTTGTCCACAGGATGCCTGGAAATCCCGAAGCCCTAAGATAGTGGGGGGCTTAATCCAAAGGTTCACCCCGTGAAATAAGCCTTTGGCTTGCTTCGCATTTCATGGGGCAAGAAGGGCGTTGTCCGTGAGGGCAGGTCTGAACTAACCGTTAGCGAACCGCCGTGCTCCTCCGCTAAAGCTTCAGCGGCAGCGTGCGGCACGCAGAATTCGAGACCCGTACACAATTGCGGGAGCAATTGCGGTATGTTTACCCTGTAGCGAAGTGTATCAGGGCATGTCCCGTAACAAAGTGTACGGGGAAGTGCATCGGGAAGACCTGCCCGACTGTGTCATTCAGGCGGGGGCGCACTGGCGGTCATTTGCCGTCTACGATTGGCGGTAGATTTATTCGATTATGCTTATATCATCAATAAATTGAAAATGTTTATCCGGAGTCATTAAAGGAAGTTCATAGCTTTTGCATATTGCAGCAATCCATAAATCATTCTCAGGTATTGGTTTACCTGATTTTTTTAATTGTATCCTTATTTCCGAATAATTGTCAGCTATTGATTTGGTTGTATTTAATATTAAACATTCGTTGATAAAATCAGTATATTTTTTAATATTCTTTTCTGATTTACTTGAATTTTTAGCACCAAATAATAATTCTCCGACAACTATTATGGGGAGATAGATAGGATAATATTGGAAAACTTTTGAAATTGTTGACTTATCTCCATTTAATATATTAATTGTTATATTGGTGTCAATTGCTAATCCTTTCATTTTACCATTCACCTTCTATTTTTGAAAATTCTTTATTAATTATTGTTCGTAATGCTTGTGCCTCTGCATCATCAATTGATCCAACAAATTTGGCTAATGGATGTGTTTTATCATTAAATTTTCCTTTTCTCTCTTTATCAATCCTTTTCAGACTTTCAGTCAAGTTATAGATTTGAGATAGAAATCCCGGATTTAAGGTTTTTAGGGCTCTGATTATTTCTTGTCTTAAGGTCATAGTTTTATTTTTAAATTTAAACAAAGATACAATATTAACTATTTCGTCGTTTGCTTTCTCCTTTTTAATGTTTATAAATTTACCGCCAACTGTCGACATAAAAGCTGGCAGGAAATTCCTGACCACTTTTCTGCTATACTTTTATTGACTTTAAATATACGTAATTACATTCAATTTCTAAAAAATCTGCCATCTTGATTTTATGCTGTGTTACAGCCCGTAACCTTTTTTCAACCCACTGGTTTTTGAAGCGTACCACCCCTTGCACTTGCTTTTAAACGAGCTACACACGGGAAAAGTGATAAAGTTAGACAAAAATATTCTAGCCATAGTGAGGCTTTGGTTCAGTGCAACCCATCGCAGGATGAACTGTGAATCTGGCCAATTTTAAAAGGCACGAGTGATGAACACCAATTTTGCAATTCACACCTGCGCTGACCCGCCTTTTTTTCGTACCAACGCTCTTTTACTTCCCATTTCATCCCATTAATGTTTCTATGAGCCAAGAAGTCCTGTTAAATATGCTTCGCATTTCATGGGGCAAGAGGGCGTTGTCCGTGAGTGCAGGTCTGAACTTAGCCCCGATGGCTATCAGGGCAGGCGAACAGGAATTACTGGGATGGCATTTCTTGTAAGGCGCATATGAGGCATACTCTGGAGGATGAGATGACACAAGTTGGCTATTAGTCTAGCTCTGTGCAGCTATATTGTATACCGCTTTATTGTAAGTAGTACTATATTATTCCGCGTCTTTTCAATTCCCAAAAACATTTTGCTGTTGCTGTTATATCAACTGCTGCATTATGTGCTTCTTTAAAACCAGTCCTAAACAGTTTATAGTGTAACTCGGATAGTTTTGGCCACTTGTATCCATAAGGTCCGTCAATTGCACAAAAGTTTGTACTACTTTCCATTGTACAAATTCTTCTCTTTGTTGCAACACTATTGCTCATGTTTTTTCTTAAGAATTCTGCTCCTACAATTTTTTCATCAAAGCTCATATTATGCGCCACAAGATAATCAGCCTGGCTAATTTGTTCCTGGAATTCTTGTAAGATTGTCTGCAGGGATATGCCTTCTTTGTTTGCTTTTTCTGTCGAAATTCCATGAACTCTTGAAGCGTCAAGGGGGATTTTAAATCCTTCAGGTTTAACGATGAAGTCATTGCCGGATAATTTATTCCCATTTCTGTCGTAAAGTAACCAAGCTATTTGAACAAGTCTTGGCCAGTTATTTAAGTCGGATACGGGAGCTTTCCAATTTCCTGGTAATCCCGTTGTTTCTGTGTCGAAGAATAAATACATATGATTACTTTTTATTTTACTACTAATATTAATTTATAAAAAGTTTAAAAATTATCTTCGTCATCTCCATTTGATGTTTCTAATTCTTTCAATATTTTGTTTACATCTTCTTCCGTTGATATTAGTTTTGATTTGCATATTTTTATTAATTGCGCGGCTCTTTTTACTTTTGCAGAAAGTTCGTCTACGGTTATCTCACCTTCTTCAATTTCTGAAACAATTGTTTGCAACTCTTCAAATGCTTCTGAATAATTTGGTTTCTCATTTTCAAAATGGCTGGTAACAGCTGGCCGGTATGTGTCGTGCCGTTGCTAAGTTCAGACTTCCTGACCTATTATTAATAAACATCACAAACTCAACCGAATAAATTTGTGATAAAAAAAGTTATTGGAAAATAAAAATGACACTATTTTTGCAAGAAATATAAAATATATAAAATATGCCAGACACATTATTTCCGGTATTTCCACCAGATTCAAGATACATTAACTCAAAAATAGCCATTAAGATCATAAAAGATTCCATATATTATTTTAATGGAGAGATGCCCATTTATCATCACCACAAAGATGATTACCAAAGTTTTAGATACATAACCAGCCAGATAGTGGATTTAGGTATTGCCAAACAAATGGAAATAGTCAGAACCTTCAAAGTAAGCAAAGAAAGTGTAAAACGTTGGGTAAAGACATACAGGGAAAAAGGGGGAAATGGCTTTTTTAATACAAGAACTGGCAAAAAGAAGGGCAATGTATTAACCGATGATATTTTAGGAAAAGTTCAATCAGAATTAAATTTAGGCAAATTACCCAAAGCCATAGGAAATGATTTAAAAATAAAACCGGATACTATTAAAAAAGCCATTAGTGATGGCCGCCTAACAAAGCTACAATTAACAAACCTTCCTGATCAGGGAGTCAAGACCAAAAGTGAGAGGAGCCAAATAGATAGCACATCGCCTTTGGGAATGGGCTGTACTAATACCAGTGGCAGGATAGATGCCGTAGTAAAAAAAAAGTAGCCCAGCCAGAGTTTGAAGATAATATTGATGTAGAAAATGCTGGAGTCTTGTTATCCTTACCCGCCTTATTAAGCCATAATGAAGTTTTTGATTTTGAGGAAGGTTATTATAGCCTACCATCCATTCTATTAACCCTGTCTTTTTGTTTTTTGCTCCGTGTAATCAGCATAGAAAAGATCAGCGATGAATCACCCGGAGAGCTGGGGAAATTATTAGGATTGGATCGGATACCAGAGGTAAAAACACTAAGAAAAAAGCTAAAGGTTTTATCACGATATGAGCAACCTGATAAATGGCTCGGCCGGTTATCGAAAGACTGGATGTCAAAATCACCGGAGCTTTCAGGAGTACTATATATAGATGGCCATGAAGAAGTTTACTATGGCAAAACCAATAAATTACCAAGACGATATGTAAGCCGCTTACGTTTAGCAATGAGAGCTACAACAGATTATTGGGTGTGTGATAAGCTTGGGCAGCCATTTTTTTCAATAAGCAAGAATGTGAGTGGGAGTATGATAGAAACTATAAAACAGGATATTATTCCCCGTTTAAAAGAAGATGTTCCCGGCCAACCGGATAAGAAAATGTTAGAACAAGACCGCTTACTTCATAAATTCATGATTGTATACGACCGGGAATGTTACAGTCCTGATTTTATGATAGATATGCGGGAAGAGCGTATAGCGTGTTGTACATATAACAAATATGTCAAAGACAATTGGTCAGAATCTGAATTCAGAGAGCACGAAATAGAAAATGAATATGGAGAAACAGAAAAGATAAAGTTAGCCGAACGAGGAGTATTAATAGAAGGAAAAGAAACAGAAAAGCTATCTGAACCAATGACTGTTTGCACTTTTGAAGAAACAGAAAACGGAGTAAAAACAAAAGCAACCCGGAAGCGGACTCGGAAAAAACGAAGCATTTGGGCAAGAGAAGTTAAGAAAACTTAGTGATAATGGACATCAAACATCTATAATAACAACAAATTATAAGTTGTCCATTATATTAATAGGTATTTATATGTTTGCACGATGGTGTCAAGAAAACTACTTTAAGTATATGATTAAAAACTTTGGTTTAGATATGCTTATAAGCTATTATATGCAAAAGATTTCTGACACCACTTTGTTGGTTAATCCTCAATGGAGAAAACTTGATAAACAGGTTAGAAGCATAAATGAGTCCAGTTTAAAAACATATTTAATTTAAGGTTTGCATCGTTGGCATATTTGTCCAAAAGACTCCATTCGGAGAAAAATATCTCCAGCAAAACGAGCGTGCAATAAAATTGCGCACAAATAGTTTAGTTTTTAGCATTAAATGCGCTATATCTAAAATAATATCTTGAAAAACAGAAGCTATTGACAAATTAAACCCGGATATAGGCCCATTTTGGGCAACAAACCTGTATATCCTTCCAAAATTAATGGCAATTCCCGTATTAAATGCAAACAGGTTTGCTTTGAACAATCCCCTGACTTTCAATTTTCCGTTTGGCGTCCTTATTTTAAATTCATTCATCAATGCCTCAACATTGGGCCTGATCTTCCGTCGTTCTTCCGGGATGTTCAGTATATTCCTATTGCGTCTGTTTTGCAGGCAATCTTCATGGGTAAAATAATAACGCCCCTTGTTCTTGAATATCTGGCACCTGTCATTTAACGGGCACTTTTTGCATATATTCATGTCAAAACGAACTTTATGGCGTTTTTTGGTTGGTGTGGATACGACTTTTTGGAAAGGACATTCTACTGTATATACATCCGGGGATTGGCCGGTTTGTTCAATCTTTTTATCTATCTCGCTTTCCCTTCCTCTGACCGCCGTTGTTATCTGGTTTATTCTCATTTTTTCAAACTTCTTGTCATTGTCCTCGCTCCCATAACCGCCATCAGTATGCATCTCGTTTAGTTCCGGAGTTTTCTCTTTTAGCTTATCCACCCTGTCGTTCAATATTTGACTGTCATCAATGTTATTGGGGTTTACCGAAATATCGGTGATCAATTGCAGCGGATTTTCAGGGTTGGCAGTTTCAGTGCCATTTATTGTGAACCCTTTATTATGTTTCCCGTTTTTTTGCCGGTAGGTGGCATCCGGGTCATCAGGCGATTGCAACATACTGCTATTCAGTTCCTTTGCTGGTTTTGGAGTTACCTCCCGTTCAACAACAACAAAATGTTCTCTGTATGCCCGTTCGAAATTGATAAATTCCTTCTTGCCCTGATACTCTTCTTTTCTACTCATCCATTCAAAAACAATACAATACACCTTGCCCAACTTCTCCAATTCATGTGGCAATTCCTTTGCTTTTAATCCATAAATGTATTTGTTACTCCCTTTTTTCAAGTATGGTTGCAACTGTTCCCCAATAAACTGCTTGTCTTCTTCCTTCAGTATCCTTTCCAACCGCACCAGTACTTCTATCAATAATTGAAGCCGCGAATATTTTTTGATATTGGAGGAAACCAGTGTGGAATCACTCCTCTGGATGTCGGTCTTTAACGACAAATCTTTTATTTGTTGCGCAGAGAGATTGTCAAAAACCCGCTCAATTAAGTTGGTTCCTGTTTGCAGTTCATAATCCAATACCCTGTTTTGAAAATTGAAAAGCGTAGCCCTTGAAAACGGAACTTCACCAATGTTTGCAAGGCCCAGCGCTGCCTTGAAACGTAAATCGAACATTACGCTTTCCATCAACTCATCGTAACTTATCCCTTTAAGCTCTTTTAAAATCAACGCGGAAACCAAAATGTTCACCGGCGTATTTGGTCGGCTCGCCTTATCTGAATATAATGCTCTAAAGTCCACCTCGTTAATATTCCTTAGTACCAAGTGATAAAACCACTTTTCTTTTGAACCATCCAGTTTATTGCGTTGCTTTTTGCTAAGCTCGTCCTCAAAACTGAATAATCCCGGTTGGTTGTTTGTTTTGAACATGTTATATGTAATTTTTCTTTCCAAAACAAATATAAGTTTTATTTAGCTGATATTCAAATAAATGCGTTCCACGTGGAACATGTAACATGTTGATTATCTGATATTTACAACATTGTTAATAAATTTTTAATCATTTGATTTACAATATGTTACAAGCATGACTTATGAACAACTGAATATGAAATTAAATCCTTATTTTTGCCTATGACCTTTTTAGACTGGACTCATAAATGGAAAATTAAAAAGACTGGAAGCTAAGTTTGGAGCCTTAACATATGATGCTGATGACGAAATGGATGAAAAGCAAAATAAAAAATATAATACAAAGAAAGCCCAGCTACAGGAAGACATAAGTATTTACAGGAAACAATTAGAAGAATGTAAGAAAGAAAAAAATGAAGCGCCTATAAAAATTACCTTTGAAGAATTTCCGGAAGACGAAAAATTTGAAGGGGTATATAATGAAAGAAAACAATTGGTTGACACAATAAAAATGATAGCTTTCAGAGCGGAAACTGCATTGGCATCATTTGTTAAAAATTACACGAAGAAACCAAAGGAAGCACGGGCTTTAATTGTTCAATTTTTCAAATCTGATGCTGACATTAAAGTTGATAAGCAAAATAAACTATTGCATATTTACATTCATCATCAGCCTACAAACCGAGACAATATTTCTTTGACAGCATTATGTCAAACTCTAAATGAAACCCAAATAGAATATCCTGGAACAGATATGAAAATGGTCTATGAGTTACTTCCCTAAAAAAATTAAATAAATGCTTATTGTGAATAAACTTTGTGTGTTTAAGTTTTTGATGGTCAGTAAATTTTCCTTCTAAGTCAGGAAATCTGAAGTTTGTATTGTTGATTTACTCGCTTAACTTAAGAACCCTCCGTGCCTTATCAAATAGCTGCTAACCCAGGCATGCCATATGACCGGCTTGTTAGGTTTTAGTTGGGCTTTCTAAGCAATTGATAAGTCATGGTTTTTGTCAAACTCAATGGTGAATTTAACTTTCGCTTTTAATGCCTCAAAGACCTTCATAATTGTTGAAAACCTTACGTCTTTTGTGTTATTCTCTATTTTTGATATCTGAGCTTTTTGAACACCGACCAATTTTCCAAGTTGTTCCTGAGTTAAATTCATTTCTTTGCGAGTTTCTCTGATCATTTCTCCAATCAAATCCATTTTTAATTCGAATTCAAATTTATCCCGCTCAGGTGTCCCTTTTTTACCAATGAATTCACCTGTGATCTCATCGAGAGAATAAGTTTTAAATTTTATGTTTTTCATACCCCTTATCATATTATTCATTTAAAAATTCAATCATAATCCTGGTTGCTTTTTCAATTTCTTTTCTTGGCACTTTCTTGGTTTTCTTAATAAATCCGTGTGTACATATTACCAGGGTGTTTTTATTGTCTCTCTTATCCCAAAAAGCAAGCAATCTGATCTGTTTCTTCTGGTATTTTGTTCTGAACTCCCAAATTTGATTGCTTAGCTTTTTAAATAGTTCCGGATCAAGGGACCTTTTCACCTTCCAGAGATTGAAAAGAATCTTTTCCCGAGTTTTTTTATCGAGTGATTGAAGAAAGTCCTTTACTTCTGCCAGTAATACAATATCAAATTTCTCCACCTAATAATCTATTTTAGTCTACGAGCAAAGAAAAGATAAAAAAAGTTTCCTTATAGGGAAATATATTTGAAGAGTATCTTTAAAGCCCGATTAAACCATCACGCGTATTTCAGGTTTTGTTCTTTGCCACCCGCAGGAACGAGGATGGCAATGTGCAAAAGTGCAGTGGACTTGAATTGATTTGAACTACAATTGAACTATATTTGGCTTTAAAATGGAGTATCTGTGGATGAAAGAGTGTTAATATTAGTTCGAGAAAAACTCCTCAATACATCTTTCCTTTTCGCTCCAGGGAATATGTTTTATACCGTAATTGGTCAATGCACCTATAACGTCTAGCGATACGGTTTTTTCTATATCATTATAAACTACGTAATTGCTTGTTTTTTCTTCCCTTACTTCAACAATATCTGTAAATGCGAAAATAGAAGACAATATAGTGTCCCTTTTGGGATTATTAACAGTTTTAATCAATCTTTCCGGTTTTGATTTAGAAGCAGTTATCAGGAAGTCAATATTGTGGTCAAATCCGGTTTTCCCTGTAATTTTAATGTCTTTTGAGAAGTAAATTTCGTTGCTTTTAAAATATAATTCAACATCTTCCTTAAACAGAGAGGAAACCATTTCCTGAGATAATGTGTACATATCATTCACGGCAAGTATTGCCTGTAACAAATGATGTTTCTTTTGTCCGATATTGTTCAGTGTCGCTTCAACATACAGTGCATTGTTTTGGTCTGTTTTAACGCCAAAGCCATTCAGAACAGTTCTGAATATTTTTTCTCTTTTTGGAGTATTTATTTCAAGTCCGGACATTTTCAGGTCATTGATGGTATATCCATCATCTGTTAGTTGAAAATTATTGCCGTTTTTGACGATATAAATATTCAGGTGGTCATTATGCCTGTCAAGAAATGGAGAAGATACCAAACAGGATTGACCTTCTTCAATAGTTTTTACCACTGTATTGTCTCTAATCCAGCGAATGTATTCATCTATTATTTTATTGCAGTCAAGCATATATTAAAACATAGTTGTTTGAATGGATGGAATACTTTTTACATTGCGATAAATCAGAAATTTTTCCAATACTGCTTTCATCCCGTCTGTTTCGTCAATACCAATATCGGTAACCGGGTAGGCAAATTTATCGTCAAACCCTTCTTTGTAAATGTGAACGTGAGGACCGTCAAAAGTAGCTCCGTCCGGGTTGGTATGCCTTCCATTTGCATCATACCTCAACAAAATAATTGTTTGCCTGTACCTTTTATTATATGTGTATTTTGACAGTTCAAAACTGCCCCTATAAAAATCAAAAATAAATGTATCTTTAGTTTTGATGGCATTGATGTTCCTTTCCCAGCTTAGGGGGGCGGGGCCAAGAACGAGTTCATGACTTGTCTCAAAACGCTTTTCCAGCTTTATCAAATAGTCAAATTCAGCTTGGGTAATTGGCATGTTTAATCAAAAGTTAGAATCTGCAAAATAAGTAAAATTATTGTACTACAGACCTCTCGAAAAACAATAAAAACATAGTTTTTTTTTGGACATTTTTAGATTGGTGAATTCCCCGCTTCAATTATCATAAATTTCCCAGTTGGGGTTTGTACCCCTAATGATGTCAGTTTTTTACATAACTGTTCTTGTGCAGCCCTGCGACTTGCTTGTTGTAAAGGTTCAATTCGTACAGTAACACTCGTGCGAGTTGTTTTTATCCATCCCTGGCATTGGGTTATGGCATAGAATAGATCTACTATTTCATTTTTATTTGTGTAATATGGCCGTAACCATTCAATTACCTGGTTTCTGGTGTTCCATACAGCACTTGTTACAAAATCGAATAGGTTTTTACCCTCATTATCTATGACTTTGAATGATTTATTGGCATCAAGTGATGATAGCTCGATCCTTTCAGGTAAACTTTTTATTTCTTGCTGTAACTTTTCTTTTAGTGATTCATTTTCCCGGATCTGTGTTTTAAGCCTTTCTTTTATACTGTTTTTCCTGGGAGCCCCGTCTTTTGTCAAGCTTTCTTTACAGGTTCCCATTTTCTTGTATAACTTGTTTATTTCCGTTTTTAGTCGTTTAATCAACTTTTGTTTGTCTTTTACCAATGGGTTTGCGATTGACTGATTGTCGCTTTCATGAAACAGGTGCCCTGGTTGGTAATTATAGGGATGACGGGCTTGTATATATTTAAACGTGTTTTCCGATGCCCCCCATCTGCTGAGTATGGCACAGGCACAATCCTGCGTACTTAACCTGTTACGGGGGGTATAGGCTAAACCGCTGATTCTTTTGTTATTGCTCTTATTCCATAAATAAATCCTTCGTAACGAAAACTTGTGGACTTCTTTTTCACCAGTTTTCTCATGGGTTTCATATGGACAGGTATAATACTTTACATCTTCAAATACCTCATACTCCTTCCCATTGAATTTGAGGCTGATAGAAAACAATTCCGGAGGTATTGCGGCCAGCTTTTTACTATCGGAATGCTTTTCCCATGTGACAAAAGGATTTTCTTTACGTACCATGCCGGAGAAAAACCCGATACCATCACCTTCCCGGTCAAACACTTTTATGGGTTTTTCCGTCATGTCATCTTCCCACCGATCGTCCAGGTTTACTACAAATGATTTTAAGTCACCTTTGCCTTCCTGTATCTCAAAGTCCACAACATTGCCCTGGAGATCGCACACTACCATGTTAGTGCGCCCTGGTTCCGGCATTTGCCGTTGGGTATTGTAGGTGTGATGAACCCTGTTTTTACCTGTATAGCTCAACCGGTGCCCATCTATAAACCAAAACCAGAGATTTACTATTCCCTGCAGTATCTGGAAACGGAAAAAGTCTTTCAACAAACGAGATGATAAACAATCCTGAATCACTTGGTAAAACCATTCCCATAATTTGTCTTTACCGGGAAACTGTTTTAAGCCTAATATCACCTTTGCTTCGTCCTGCCTGATGTGTTTGGTTTGTTCTATCGAACCGATATTACGGCATACCATTAATAAAAACACCTGGAATAGCTTGTACTTATCGCCAAAATATCCTATGGTGAATTTAAACCATTTCCACGTTGACATCAGGGATATCTGATATACAAAGATCCCGGCATAACGGGTCTTTTGCCATGTATGCTCTCTTTGAAAAGGGGATTCTTCTTTTTCTACTTGTTTTTCATCTCCTTCCAGCTCGAAAGAAAAATTAAATCGAAATTCTTTCCTTTCCTGTTTTTCCCGCTCTTCCTTGCGCTGAAGCTCTAATGCCCGTGCTTTATTTCCACTTGGAATGCGGGGGGAATTCTCTAGTCCTGAAACTCCATACTGGTGGTAGATGTCCAACCAATTGTCGATGCTCTGGCGAGATATGCCCAGGGCCTTGGCTATATTTTTCTTTTTCAATGAATAGTACCGTGCCAAATCAATCACAAAGAGCCGAAATTCAATCTGCGGCTTGAGTGGTACTACTTTTAGTAATTTATCGAAAAAATAAAACTCAATTCTCTCTTTAATAATTTTTTTTATACTGAAACCCTTTCCAATTGGTATCAAATTTGTATTTTTATCTGCAGGAAAAAGAGTATTCATATTGTTTATTTTTTGTTATTGCAAATTCAAATATAACAATAATTATTGAAATACTCTTTTCCCTTTTATATTTTTGTTACTTAATCTACAAAATAATTCATTTGTCCAATTAATATTTAGGTTTGAGTGTCCAATTTTAGGTGCTCGATGCACCTGTGATAGGCTCTGCAACCGATTTACTTATTTTTGTGACTTTTTTAACGAGAGGTCTGTAAGATGTTAATTTTTAAGTTTTGGTTGCGTTATATTTTATTGTATCGGAATTTAAATGTTCATGGCTTGATAATGGCTAATTTCATTATACTTTGCATTTTTAAGTCGGCAATCTGAAGACTGGGCTATTTATACTTTTCAGGATTTTGAATCATGTGATTAAGTAATCGTCCGATTTCTTCAGATCGTTTATTGAAATCATCAAAAATTTCTTTT
>JABUBN010000275.1_pt1 | contig 14758 bp, 12 predicted proteins | sample 7240341 | NCBI WGS metagenome assembly JABUBN01 (sample SAMN07256345, study PRJNA390944) | subsurface metagenome | isolation source: Methane hydrate marine sediment | place: Pacific Ocean: Eastern North Pacific, ODP site | reverse complement strand
AATCTAAGAATTTGAATTTTATTATACGAGATTTAAAAAAGATTTTTTAAGCTTCAGATTAATTTTTTCCTGTTGACCCGAAACCTCCTAAGCCTCGATCTGAATCTGGTAGTTCGTTCTTTTCGGTAATTTCGTATTCGTATAACTTTCCAAGAATTATTTGGCATATTCTATCTCCTTTTTTTAATTGTACTTCTTTATTTGAAAGGTTAACAACAATAGCCATCCATTCGTTTCTATAACCAGAATCGATAGTACCAGGACTATTAACGATTGATATTCCCTCCCATAGCGCGAGACCACTGCGGGGAACGACCTTAAAGTAATACCCTTCGGGAATAGCTGTGGCGAATCCTAAAGGGCACACAATTCGCTCTAGGGGTTTAAGCGTATAAGTGTCAGTGTCAAGCTCGATTAATTCTTTTTTACCGTTTTCATTAACGATTTGTTTAAAGCCAATAATTCGAGCGTCAGCGCCAGCATCTCCTTTTTTTGAAGTTATAGGAAGCGTAGCGTCCTTATTGGTTTTTTTGAAAGGTATAATCAATTTGTCTATTTCATCTGTCTGTTTCATAAATTCTAATATTTCAGAACATAAAAAAGAGTTTTTATTAAAGATTAATTAAAATAAAATAAAATTCAAAAGAAAAAATATTATAAAACCATTAATCATTAACAGAACTATCATGATTATAATCGATAGATACGATCCTCGATTAGATCGAGAGGCACTTAAAGAAATTTTTGAAGATTTTATTGAAAATAAGTCTTACTTTTTCTCACATTGGCAAAAATTCGAACAAGAGTTAAATAAAAGAGTCTTAGACCTTCAATATAGAAATTCTATGGTGGTTGCCAAAGAGGATGGGAAAATTGTTGGTTGGGGAACATACACTTCTTTTAGGGATTATTTAGGCAACGATAGAGCAATTATTCATCAAATTTTAACAAAAAAAGAAGATTCTTACAAAAAAGGAATTGAAGAGAAAATAATCAGAGAACTACAACTATACATAAAGAAAACGCTTAAATTAGATAAAGTGTATTACATCTGTCCGGATTCAGACGGTGCCTTAAGAAGCGTTTTTATGAAAGTTGGCATTAAAAAATCTAAAAATTTTTGGTACGGAAATGAGATTTAAGTGAAATCAATTGACTGACAACATAGAAATCCTTGAAAAGGCAAAAAAATTAGTAGATAACGAAGATTTCGAAGAAGGTATAGAAATTTTAGAGGATTTGTTCAAAGAAATCCCCGAGCTCGAAATTAAGAAAAGTCTTATTGACGCCTTGTTTGCTTACGGGGGTTACCTTAACGATTATTACGTTTTAGAGTATGAAAAAGCGATTAAAAATTTTAAAAGAATAATAGAGATCGACCCCCATAATTATAGAGCGCATTATAACCTCGGGATCGCCTATTTTAACTTAGAACTATTTGAAGAAGCGTTGAACGCTTGTAAAATTGCGATTGCTATAAAACCTGATTATAAGCATTGCCATTACAACATTGGTCTAATCTACGAAGAAAGAGAAAATTTAGAAAAAGCTGTAGAAGCTCACCAAAAAGCTTTAAAAATCGATCCCGATTTTGTTTACGCTAAACAAGCTCTTATGGCAATTAGACAGAAGCTAGATAACCTAAATGAAATAGAAATCGAATCTAAAGAAAACAAGAGCGTTATTGAACGATTAAAAGCATTATTAAGCGTCTCAAAATGTATTAAGGTTGATATGATACAAGAACTACTCAAATTAAACAAAGAGACTCTAATAAAAGTTCTAATTGAGTGGGGACAAAAGTATAACTTTGAATTAGACGGCGATTATCTTAACATAAATAAAGAATTGTTACCAAAATTAATAGACGATCTAAATAGAAATGGTTTAGGGATTTAGTTAAACAGTGCCAAACGAATACTACGCCCGAATTATTGACAACTATTATTTTAAAAGTTTTCTATTGATTGTGCAACATGTGATTAATATAACTAAGGTAATTATCCCCGCGACAAGATACCATCCATAAGAAGCTATTAACTCTTCCATAATAATAACAAATCTGCTAAGTATTAACTAAATTAATTTAATATAAAAATTTATATTATTACTCTTTTTAAAATTAATTCTTAAAAAAAATTAAGATTTGGAATTTGTTGTTTAATTAAAAAAAAAAAATTATTTGTTTTTTTTTGGGCTAATTTCCTAGCCCTTATCGCTCTATTTGAAAGTTAATCTGTACTCGAACTCTATAAATAAGTTTATCTTGATCTTCTTTAACTTTTACATCAGATTCGATAATTTGAATATTTCGTATACCACGAAGGGATTTTTTGGCTTCAGCATAAGCTACTTTCACTGCATCAGCCCAACTCTTATCACTCGTGGCAACAAGTTGAATACTTTTATATACAGTAATTTCAATTCACCTTACAAAATTTATTATTTCAAAATTTATTGTAGAATTTACAGTAAGTCTAATTGTTATTGTTTAATATTTAAATATTTCTAGAATAATGATGAAATATAATCAGAAGAGAACTAAATAGATTCTAAGTTTGTAAGAAAATAAAAAAAAGAAAAATTTACCTAAAATAGAATTTAATTAGGCATCGAGGTTTTCAATTAATGTAGCGACGCCTTGTCCGCCACCACAACACGCGTTTGCAACGCCGTACTTAGCCTTTTTATCTTTTAGGATGCGAGCTAATGTGCCTGGTAGCCTTATCATTGTAGCCCCTAATGGATGACCGATTGCCGTGGAGCCGCCCATAACATTGACCTTTTCTTCGGGAATATTAAAATGTTTCATACAATTTAAAGCAACAACGCAGAAAGCTTCGTTAATTTCCCAGTAATCGATATCATCAGCAGTTAATCCAGCGGCCTTAAAGGCCATCTCCGTTGCAGGAACAGGACCACGACCCATGACGCTAGGATCTACTCCTGCCCATCCAATTGAAACTATCTTAGCCATCGGTTCAAGTCCTCGCTTTTTGGCCTCCTCAGCGGCCATTACAATGCAAGCTGTAGCTCCAGCATTCAGAGGTGAAGAGTTCCCGGCAGTTATTACTCCTTCAGAAGTTCCTTCTCTCTCTTTATAGCCAGCTCTGCCTCCATTTTTCTCTAGGAAAAAAGCTTTTGATAACCTTCGCAATCCCGCAACACCTTCTAAAGTTGATTTTCTCGCAGCCATATCTTTATCTACCATTAATGGTTCTTCTACATTGCCACCAACATGGCCTTCAATAGGGATAATTTCTCCTTTAAACCAACCAGCTTCTTGATTTTTAACCGTTAAATTATGAGCTCTCACTCCGAATTTATCCAAATCTTCTTTCTTGAAAGCAGGCACCTCTTGTTCGTATAATTTTTGAGCTGTTTGTATCATATTAATTGTTGTTAATAAATCATATTTAGGTCTATACCAATCACTCTTTTTATTAATCATTTTCAGATTTGGGTTAATGTGATTATTCTGCATATCGACCCGAGTCATGTGTTCCACGCCTGTAGCCATACAAATTTTACTATATCCTGTCATAATCTCCATAATTCCAACATGCATTCCACTACCAGCTGATCCACATTGTCTATCTACAAACATAGCAGGTACTTCGTAAGGAAAGTCTGCTAAGAACATTGGAAGTCTACCTCCATAAGCCCAATTCTCCCAGACGCCCATGGCAGATCCAACAGTGAACTCGTCAATGTCCTTCTTTTCGATTCCTTTATCCGCTAATTTTCCATCGAAAAATTTCATTAACAATTTAGCAAGAAGTTCGTCGCCTCTAATTTCACCAAATACATCTCTTTCTGGTTGTTTTGGCCTAGATCGAGAAAAAGCTGTTCGCGCATAATCAATTAACCATACTTCTTTTAATTCCATATTTATAAATCCCTCAAATTTTTAAGATTATTATTATATTAAGTTCAATTGATATTAATTTATGAAAATATTTAAAAATATATTAAAGTTTTCGATAAAATTGTTTTTGAACCTTAACAATGAAATGGTTCTTTTTGATAATTTAGTTAAAAAATTATTAAGAATTTATTAGAATTATTTTTATTTTTAGGAGATTTAAATTAAATATGCCAGACACAAATGTAGATAAAAGTAAAATGACTTTGGTCTCAATAATAGCGGGTAGTACTTCAGATAAAGAAGTGTATGAAAAAGCAGAGAAGGTTTTAAAAGAATATAAAATAACTTACGAGCTTCAAATTATATCTGCTCACCGAGATCCAGACAAATTAGACGATTATTTAAAATTGTGTCAATCCTTAGTATATATTGCTATCGCTGGATTATCAGCTGCTTTACCAGGTGTAATTGCATCTAAAACTGACAAGCCTGTTATTGGTGTACCCGTTAGTGCCAAATTAGGCGGATTAGATGCGTTATTGTCTATTGTACAAATGCCCCCAAGAATTCCTGTAGCTTGCGTAGGAATAGATAGGGGCGAGAATGCTGCTTATTTGGCGATCAGAATTCTTAATTTGTTAAAAAAATAAAATCTTGGTGAAACTTGTGAGTGAAGATCTAATTGAAATAAGCAAAAAAAACGCTGCGTTTAAAGCAGTCGAGGAAAATGTCAAAAAGGGCATGATTTTGGGAATTGGAAGTGGCTCCACAGTTGAATACGCCGTCAAAAAAATAGCGGAGATCAATAAAACAGAGGATTTGAACTTGAAGTGCATCCCAACTTCTTTTCAATCTCGTCAATTAATAGTAGATAATGGACTGACTCTCGTTACTTTAGATCAGTACCCTGAAATTGACTTAGATATCGATGGTGCTGATGAAATTGATAAGGCATTAAATTTAATTAAGGGTGGTGGCGGGTGTTTAGTTCAAGAGAAAATTGTTGCTTCTTCATCAAAAAAATTAGTAATTATCGCAGATTATCGCAAAAAGTCAGAAAAATTAGGAGAGAATTGGAACAAGGGAGTACCAATCGAAGTTATTCCTTTTGGATATGTCCCAATTTTGAAAAAGTTAGAAAAATTAGGAGGTACACCGAAAATAAGGATGGCCCAAGCAAAAGTAGGCCCTTTAGTTACTGATAATGGTAATTTTATCATTGATGTTGATTTTGGTATTATAGATTCTCCATCTGATATTGATTTTAAGATTTCTCAGATTCCTGGTGTCGTTGATACAGGATTTTTCATAGGAATGACATCTAAAGCGTATATTAGGACAAAAGATGGAAAAGTTATTGTTTTATAAGTAAAATTGAGAGAGAGATAAAAAAATAAAATTTTACGGTGTAAAATAAATGTCTAAAAATATAATTATTCAAACTAAAAATTTAACCAAATTTTACGGTAAATCAAGAGGTATTGAAAACTTCGATCTTGAAATATATCAGGGAGAAATTTTTGGCTTACTTGGACCTAATGGAGCGGGGAAAACGACTGTAGTTCGAACTCTTCTCGATTTAATCCGAAAAACTTCAGGTGAAGCACAGATTTTTGATCTTGACATTCATCGTCATTCGATTGATATTCGTCAACGCACTGCTTACCTACCGGGGGACCTAGGTTTATTTCAAGACAAAACTGCCAGGTGAAACCTACAATATCTTCTTGGACTTTATGAAAATTATATCCCTATCAGGCGAATTGAGGAGCTGGCAGTGATATTCGGGTTAGACCTTGACAGAAAAGTTAAAGAACTCAGTAAGGGGAATAAACAAAAAGTCGGAATAGTACTTGCTTTAGCCCCTGAGGCGGATCTTCTAATCTTAGACGAACCTACTGCTGGACTGGATCCTTTAATAACCGCTGAATTCTATAAGGTTCTTCAACAACAACAAAAAGAAACAGGTTCAACCGTGCTTCTTAGCTCCCACTTGCTTGGAGAAGTTGAAAAAGTTGCTCATCGTGTGGGTATCATAAGAGAAGGAACATTAGTTGAAGTAGCTACTCTTCAACAACTAAAAAGTATGGCAATGAAAGAGATTAAAGTTGAATTTGCTACTAAAGAAGCACTTCAGAAATTTTTTGATCAATTACCTCCACAAACTGTAGAATCTGTTATATTAAATGAAACCCATGCTTCATTCATGATTATTCGTGAACAAATATCTAATTAATTCAACTTACTTTCGAAATTTGAGATCGTAGACATAGACATTACAAGTCCTGCGCTTGAGGATATATTTTTGAAATATTATGAGGTGGTATCCTAAATGAAACGATTTTTTAGCACAGTTAAGGAGTTAATTTTAGAAAAGAAATTCACGATTCTAATACTAGGTGGTGTAATTGGCTTGTTAAGCTTTTTTATAATAGGTATAATAGAAGATATGGATTTACAAGCAATGGATGACATTTTTATCTTATTTCCTGAGGACTTGATGGCTTTTTTAGGAGACTTGGGGGTAATAACTAACCCTTATGGATTTTGGGCTTTGGAACTTTTAAGCTTCATTTGGTTATATGTAGGGATCTATCTTATCTTTATGGCTAGTTCACTCCTCTCCCGTGACGTAGAAAATAAAACTATTGATCTTTCCCTCTCTAAACCAATTTCTCGGTATAATTTCCTTGGAAGTAAAATTACATTCCTATATGTATTTAATATGACAGTTATCGGTATTTTCTTTCTAATAACTCTAGGAAGTATGGTAGCTTCATCAACATTTAGAACGGAAGGAATTTTCCTTGAGAGATTATTGGCAACTTATTTTTCTGTTGTTCTCTTCCTCGGATCGCTTGCAATGGTAGCAAAATTCAGTTCGACGATATTCTTAAGTACGAAAAAGTCGCTGGCGGTGGGAGTGATGGTTTTATTTATAATGTTTTTTCTCGGCGAATTTTATGTATATATGGATGAAGCTATCCAGGGTATTAAATACATATCAATCTTCCATTACTATAATCCTGTTGATTATTTGGTAAAAGCAGATTCAGCCTTATTTACACGAGACATTATTGTCTTAGGAATTATCAACGGAGTTCTCATTGCCGGGAGTTTAATTATTTTTAATAAAAAGGATATCCCAAATTAAAATATATAATTTTTTTTATTATTCTTAGAATTATAAGTCTCTTTTCAGAGTTTACTTTTTAACAAATAGGATATTTATCATTAACAAATAAAAAATTATTCGTGCTTATCATATAATTAAAAACGATGAAAAAGATTGCTGTTGCTGTTCATGCAAACCTAAATTTTAATCTCAATCCTCTTGAGGGATTAGTAGGGCTTGATTACATACATATTGATGTTGCGGATGGAAAGTTTACACCTGTAATAAACCTTGATTTGGACTTATTTAGAATATTGAAAGAGAGATATGATATTCCTATCATCGCCCATTTGATGGTAAATAATCCCTTTGATTATATTGATAAAATTATTGATTATGTTCATATATTTACTTTTCATTACGAAATAACGGGAGATAAGAAAGCGTTAATAAATGAACTGAAGAATAGGAAGAAAAAAGTGGGCTTAGCAATCGATCCAGATACAACAATTGCAGAAATAATTCCTTACTTGGATTTAGTTGACTTAGTTTTAGTAATGTCAGTTTATCCAGGTGGGTCTGGTCAAAAATTCATTCCACATTCAATTGAAAAGGTAAACCAGCTAGCTATACTTAAGAAAAAGTATGCTTTTATTGTTGATATAGATGGGGGGATAAATCTTATAAACGCTAACCAGTTAAATGCCGATATTTTAAGCAGTACAAGTACTATTTTAAATGCAAAGGACCCCAATCGGGTTATCGATTTGTTAAAGCATTCCGATCTCCAAAACTTGAACAATAAAAAAGATTAAAAAAAAATTATTCTTGGAATTTTAAAGATTTACCGCAATTAGGGCAAAAACTTCTTGGCGTAGTTAATTGAAATCCACAATAAGGACAAAAATATACTGACTTTTGAGTGAAATCATATACTTCTTGTGAAGGAACATCTTCATAATCTTGGTGGTAATATCCTTCAAAAGGAGCCGATATGCGAGATTTTTTCTTCTTTCTAACTAAAAGTGAGACGCCAACAATTATTCCAACTACTAATATAACTCCGATAATAATTAGTACTAATAAAAAATCAGAAGGTATTGAAGGTTGAATCAACAAAACCATAAAAAAGTCTTCAGACTCTCCTTCGCTATCAAAAGCCGTGATCAATAGGATCGCTAAATAGCCATCTTGAGCATCATTATCATATTGAGACGCAGTTGAAAGCTTTTTCGTTCCAGTAATGGAGGAGAATTCCATAGTATATGGAATTGCGAAAGTTCCATAGTGAGTATTCGAACCTGGTTTATATTCTAATTCAGAAAGAACAAAGTTCTTTGAATTAATCGGTACAATTGTATTGTCCTCTGAAATTGAGGCGATAAAAAGGTTTACTGACACCCTCATTTTTGAGCTATCTTGATCCTCATAACTCACAGAATCAATAAGGTTTATAATAAAGTCAAGCTGGCTCCCTTGGGATACAAGAATGACTAGTAAACTATCTTCCGTATGAGTCTCATCAAGCGATATTAATTGATTGTTATCGATTAATATTGTAGAAGTTTCTTCAATGAATTCAGGAGGGTGATTTATTATAATTGAAATTAATCTAGGCGAATGTGGATTGTAATAATTTGAACTATGATTATAAGGCAGAATGTAAAAAGTAGCATAACCAGGTGGATCCGTAGATATAGGAGTGTTGCTAATAGAGTAATTGAATGGATTTGATGGTGAATTAGATAAAGTAAAAGTCTTATTGATTGTTCCTTCTTTAGTGTAATAGGTAGATGGATATATCGATAGATAAGCCGTTGCATTAAAATTGCTTCCGTCAAGTGTGGCATTGATATCTAATGTATCAACACCATTTCTTTCGATGTCAGTAGTGGCCCATAAACTAAGTATCTTTGGAACTTCTGAGTTGTCATAATAAAGAATTTTGGAGGTTTTATTGTAAGTCTTTGATCCAATTGTTAGATTCACTTTTATAACATATGGTTTATTACTTGGGCTGGGTAAAGAAAAAGTGTTGTTAATTGCGATACCATCTGACATTGAAACCATATTTACAGTTTCAAAATAAGCATCGTTTTCTACTGATACATTTAGATATGAATTTAGGGTAGCTGAGCTAACTGGCGTTTCTCCAATTTGATCCTTCACATAAATTGAAATATTTACTTGAGAAGTGGGCGTTCTTTCAGAATTGGGAAAAATACTTATAGAAACTTCGTCTTTTTCCAAGAAATAGCGCATTAGATTTTTTGTCAAAATATAATGGTCTTGATAATAGGTTTGCGATTCGTACAACTCTGCAGCCCAGTGTAAATCCCCAAACGCTACAAATCGTCCCCTTCCGGATAATCTACCATCGTTTGCAACCACAACTATTTTCCCATCTACTGAAGCAATCGCTTCTGCATTTCCCGAAGCTGTTAAAGTAGTTCCATAGTTCCATATAAACTTGTTTACATCTTGAAATATTTGAGAATTGTTAAAATCTGTTACGCTTTGAGTGCTCACGGTTGCCCCAATTCCAACCCAATTTTCATCGACAACATTCTCTTCGTTAATTTGGATTCCTAAGTTAATTGCTGAAAAAAGCTCGTTTATATTATCAACACACAAATCTTGGTATCTCGTTCCTAAAAACAAGATGTTACCTCCATTATCAAAATATCTTTTCAAATTGTGGATTTCTAAAGGACTATAGGGCAAGATAGGGTTTTGTAATACGACCAAGTCGTATTGAGCTAATCGTTCTTCAGTCAATATAGAATTATTTAAATTGGAATTGTAATTTGGAGTCCAAAATTCTGCTAAGTAATCGATAGAGATGTTTAAATCTGAAAGTTCTTTCATCCAATCGTAAAAATCCATTTGATAGAAGGAAAGTTCGGGGAGCCAATCATTCAAACCGTGGTAAGATTCCAATAAAACTCTATACTCGGGTAATCGAACCTCTATTGAAACTGTAATATTATCGTATAACCTAACTCCTGATGTAATATTTAATTCAAAATTTCTTATACCTGGCGTTGCATCACTTTCTATCTCAACTTTTAGTGCTACGAAATTCACACCGGCATCGGTAAAAGATATTTGAGGTTTGTCAATAGACAACGAGATTCCATCAATAATAATTGGATAACTGATGTTGTAATTATTGTTTTTACCTGAAATAACAGTTAAATTAAATAATTGACGATCTCCAGGGAAATTCAATAAATCGTAAGGTTGTACAGGCAATTCATCGGGAGCAATTTTTGCTACATCATTTACATTGGAATAATTTGCATTTAAATAATTTAAATAGTCAAGCGAAGCGGACACATTAATTAAACCAAAACCAGATTTCAAAAATTCAACATCTTCTACATCGGAAAGGTCTCGAGCACCTTGTAATAAGGCAATTCTCGCAGTTTCGGGAGTTATCAAAGGGTAAGCTTGTTTCAGAATTGCTAAAGCTCCAGCAACAACGGGACAAGACATACTTGTCCCACTTAAAGGTAAGTAGTCTGCATCGGCCGAAAAATCGAAGTAATCTCCAATAAAGCGATATCTATCAGATATAACCGATTCTGGCGCCTCGGTAGAGATAATATTTACTCCCGGAGCAATAATATCAGGATAACTTAAATAAGATAATGATGGGCCCCAACTACTAAAGTAGGCTAAATGGTTATTTCTATCTGAAGCCCCAACCGAAATGACATCTATGCCAGAAGCAGGCGATCCACCAGAAAAATAATCTGGACCGGAATTTCCCGCTGACGAAACACATATTACGCCGTTTTCTGTAGCTGCTGCTAAAGTTAAGATCATCGAATCACTCGCAATTGGATAATTACCACCAAAACTCATAGAAATAATGTCTGCATTAGCTGTATCAACAGACCATTCAATAGCGCCAATAACATCGCCTTCTTCTAAACCTGAAAGGCCTCCAGCCTTTGCATTAATTAAAGAAACGCCTGGAGCAACGCCTCTGTAAACACCACTTGAACCTCCTCCATTACTTCCAATAATACCTGCAACATGAGTTCCATGACCTACATAATCTTGGTATTCAGAAGAAAGTTCTCCAGAAACAAAATTCTGGCTTAATAATAAGTTTAAATCAGGGTGTTCGTATATTCCAGTATCAATCACAGCAACTCTTACGCCACTACCGTCGTAACCTAAATTATCTGCTCCCACAGCGGGTATCCACCAATTTGGATATGAATTTTTATTTAACGCACTAGTTTCTGGAAATTGCTCTTGAAAAGATGGTGAACTATAAAATCTTGACTTGTAAACCTTTTTTAAAGCGGATTCAACTTCTAATAAACCCTTTTTGGCAATCAATTCTTTTGGATTGCATTTCATGTAAACGCCGGGAATAATATTATAATTATTAATTATTTCATACTCATCAAAAATAGAATCTATTAATTCAATTCTTTCTGATTTTGAGATTCCATCTTTAAATAGGATTATAATCTTAATTAATGTCTCATCATGTTGTTGAGATGATTCTATAAAATTTAATTCTTTTATCAATAAGTCGTCAAATAGCGCGTTTTGCTTATTAAAGGGTAATATTGAATTGTATTTTTCATTAGTTGCTTGATCTGAAGAAGTATACGTTAATCCGCTGAAATCTAACTCTAACTTTTGAAGATTGTTGTGATTAATATTTCTTACAATTCCAATTCCAAGAACGGGATTAGTAATCGCGTTAATTATCAAAACCGTAATTAATAGATAGATTATTTTTCTCCAAAAATTTTTCATAATCTTCAAATAATAAATCTGTTATTTATTTCTTAGTTTAATAGTTCAAAAACCATAATTTTTTTTAAAAATCCATTATTATTAAATTCTACAGTTAACGATTTTATATGTGTCCGATAATGCTGAATTAATATTTTTTATCTTTAAATGGGGCTGTGGATTAGCGGAAGATCGTTCGCTTGGCATGCGAAAGGCCGGGGGTTCAATAAATAAGCGGGATTTACCCGTCATGTGAGAATCCCCCCAGCTCCACTTTTTATTTAATATAAGTATCTCTCTTAATTTATTTGAATTTAGAAAAGGAAATAAAAAAAATAGATAGTTTATTTTTTTAAAGTTAATCCGAGTATACCACCAAGAATCATTAAAATCGGATCCAGCAACAAAAATGAACCAGAAAACGTGATTGGAATTTGAGTAACATTTATATTATTACCCAAAGGTACAAGTGCTCCAACAAAACCAAGAATTCCTCCAATTAAAGCTGCCAAATATCTTAAAAAGTAATCTTTGGTAGAAGGTCCTCCAAAAATATGTTTTCTTTTCTGAAAACCGATTTCACGAAGATTTTATATATTTATAAGTTAAAAAATCTTAACGTAACTTGAAAGGAATGAAAAAATATCATGATTAGAGAGCTTTAAATGAAATGAATGTGAACGGAGGTTCAAGTAAAATGAAGAAAATTGGAATTCTAGGTGGGATGTCCCATGAATCAACCATTAAATATTACGATTTGATTCTTCAGAAGTATTATGATAGATACCAAGATTATTATTATCCAGAAATTCTAATTTATAGCCTCAATTTTCAAAAAGTAATTGATTACGAATTGGGTGATGATGAAGGTATCTATGTAGATTACTTGATGTCTGGCATTAATTCTTTACAAAATGGGGGAGTAGATTTTATAATAATGGCAGCAAATTCACCTCATGCAGTTTATGATGATTTAGTTCAACTTTCAAAAATCCCAATACTTAGTATTGTAAAAGCTATAGCTGAAAAAGCGCAACAAGATAATTTAAAAAAGCTTCTATTATTGGGTATAAAATTTACGATGCAGTCTTCATTTTACCAAGAATTTTTCGCGAAATCAGACATGGAAGTCATAACTCCTTTAGATTCAGAACAAGATATAATAAACAAAATTATTTTTGATGAGTTAGTGATCGGGAAGTTTACAAAGGAAAGTAAACATATGCTCTTAAAAATCGTAAATAACTACGAGGTAGATGGAGTTATTCTTGGATGCACTGAACTACCTTTAATACTCCAAAAAAATGATACAGATGTAATATTGCTCGATACAGTAGAACTTCATGTAGAAGCCGCATTAAAATATTGCCTAAATCTGAATTGAACCACATAAATTCATCTTTTCCGAACTTTCTTTGTATATTTCTAGCTGTTTGAAAGCTTTTTTAATTCCCAATTGCTATTTAATAATTAATAAAATCTAATGGACATTATTTTATTTTTTGAATTTCTAAATCATCAATAATTATTTTTGGATGATTCTAACAAAAGATAAGAGAACAAGGTATTTTAATTTTTCAAATCACTAAAAATTATTAAAAACTCAATTTTCCAATTTTTAAAATCCACTAATATAATGAAAGAGTTTTGAATTTACATTTCAATATTAATAGATTTATTCTGTGGCTCAAAGAAAAAGAAAAAGAAAAAAAATACATAAAATTATATTAAGGAATTATATCATTAGAACTGATATCATCATAATCTAAAGCATTTTCTATAATTACATTATTCAATTTCCAATTTATTTAACTTTTCTTCAATATAATTTATACCATCAAACGATAGTGAATAAAAGTCATCACTACTCCCAGTATTTAAATGTCCTCTTTTTAGACTAACTAATTTATTAAAATCTCTTTTAGGATTTTTTGGCTTTCTTAATCCAAACTGATCAAAATATTCCATAGTATTATTAATTGAAAATTCTTTTTTATCATCTTTTTTTAGCATCCAATAAGCAAAAAATAGAATTCGATCTAAATTTATTTTTAGTTTCATACTCTTATAAATTTGACTAATAGAATATTTTTTAAAGATTGATTGTTCTTCTTGACCTGTTTTTGATTGAATATTCTCAGTATTAGACCCTGATATATTTTCTGTCTTAGTTTCAAATTCCTCAAACAATTCTTTCACAAATTCCTTATCTCCCTCTACTTCAAACTCAATTTCTCCTTTCTTAATTCTAATTCGATAATTATTACTCATTCTCTCCTCCCTTTAACTTATTATTATTTGACTTTAATGTAAAGTAAAAAAACTTATATTTATTCTTATGGAATAGAATTTGAATGATTCCATCTATCGTCAAAATTTGAATTCAAAATTTCATAAATATCAATGGTAGTTGCTTTATCCATAACAACAGCAAAAGATTCTTTAGCACCTAAATCTTTGATACTGTGTCCGATTAAGATAATTAAATCTTGACTAATTATATATCTATCATGTAAATCTCTTTTATTATAATCTTTAAATTTAAAATTTTTATTTTCATTTAAAAAATCGATTAATTCTCTTAAAAATCTACTTTTCTGTGGTTCTCTTAAGGTTGTTAGTCTGGTTAGAACTCTTATCTCAGAATTTTTTAAATCTTTCAAAATATCTAAGGTTCTTATATCTATATAAGGATCAACAAATTTTAGAATTCCTTTTAAATCATTCAATATATTTTTTACTAATTGCCTTTTACTGGTAAACCGTTTTTCAGGTTCAAAATAAAGTAAATTTATAGTTTTATGACTTGAAGCTGACATTAAATAATCTTTACCTGGTTTCATTATTTCATAAGAGATTGTCTCATTCTCTCGGTATTTATGTATTTTATTTCCAGCTCGATTAAAAGCATTTGTTATTTTTCTTTTATCAATGGATAGTTCTTTTACTTCTTTAATAATTAGACTTATTTGTGAAGCGGTTAATTTCTTTAAACCTAACTTTTCTTTACA
>JABUBN010000274.1_pt1 | contig 14783 bp, 11 predicted proteins | sample 7240341 | NCBI WGS metagenome assembly JABUBN01 (sample SAMN07256345, study PRJNA390944) | subsurface metagenome | isolation source: Methane hydrate marine sediment | place: Pacific Ocean: Eastern North Pacific, ODP site | reverse complement strand
AATACTACAGTAGAAATCGGAGGTTGGATGATGCTTTTTGCCACACCACCATCTCAAGATGAGTTGTGCGAACTTATTGAAAGATTGCCATGTTCGGAAGGATTGATCTACGCAGGAGCCGAGATTTTATTTATAAAATTAGCTGAATTAAGACATTTGAAGAGGAGATATCCTGGGGTAATGGGAAAATTAAGGCTGTGTATATCTAGCGCTGGTCCATTGCATAAACAAGTTAGAGACGCATTTATAGAAAATACAGGAGGTCGAATTGTCGAAGCTTATGGATTATCTGAAGCCAGTCCCGCGGTAAGTGCAGGCAACTTATTTGGGGATAGCCCCGTAGGAGTCATAGGAATGCCTTTTCCAGGAACAGAATGGGGCATTTTCCACGCAGATGATTTTTCAAAAGGTCCAATCTGTTTAGGAAATCCAGAAGATGCGAATTTTGGAATTGAAAATACCGGAGAAATATGTATTTACGGGCCTCAACTAATGAAAGGCTATTTAAATCAACCAGAGGAAACCGCTGATGCGCTAATTGAATATAACGGAAAAATTTGGCTTTTAACTGGCGATATTGGATTTATGAACGAAGATGGCACCGTTGAGATTAGGGACCGTAAAAAACAACTCATCAAGTACAAAGGTTTTTCTATTTTTCCAAAAGAAGTTGAAGAACTTTTAATGAAACACACCGACATATTAGAAGTTGCTGTTTCAGGTCTACCTCACGATGAATACGGTGAAGTAATAAAAGCTTGGGTTTCCATTAGGGACGATTCTGATTTGTCGCCTAGATCAATAAAAGAGTGGGCTAACGAAAACATGGCTCACTATAAGGTCCCTCAACATATTGCTATAATTGGAGACTTGCCAAAAAATGTAATTGGAAAAGTACAGCGAAGAGCGCTCCAAATTAACGATCCCATCTGGAAAGAGAAGTACGGTGAAACTAAATAAATTGCTTAAGTTTTTTTAAACTAAAACTCATTTAGATTTGTTGTGGTTTCTTTATTTTGAACTAGCTCTACTCATAGATATCTTATTTTTCTATTTTAATTTAATTAGCATCTTTTTTTAATAGATAATTTTTTTCATCTAGAATAACGAAAATAATAATAATATGTTAGATTTAGACTATTAAAATTTTACATAAAAAAGTGTGTGAATAAAAATACCAATTATAAAAGAAGATACATATCAAGTAAATGAAAATAAAATATGGTTCAAAAAGTGGTGGCCAGATAACGTTCCAAAAAACGTTAAATTTGAAGACAAAACCGTAAACCAATTTTTAGACGCGCAAGTAGAAAAGTATGGCGATCTAAATTTTATTTGGTTTTTAGAAACATGGGTTACTTATAGTGAATTTCACGATTACGTGCTAAGATTTGCAACTGCTTTACACGATCTCGGAGTAAAAAAAGGCGATGTTGTTGCGATGCTTATGGGCAATTGTATTCAATACGTAATAGGATATTATGCTATAACGAGAATAGGAGCAATCCCATCTGGGATCAATCCAACATACAAACCATTAGAGATTTTACACCAATTAGACGTAACACAAGCTAAATTTCTTATTGCTTACGATGCGTTCTTTGACGAAAAGAGTAAATCTCGAATAAAGAAAAATTTACCATATATTGGTGAAATCCTAGGTAGAAGTACTGTTGAGAAGGTAATTTACACTAATCTCGCTGATTTAGCCCATGGTTTAGGCTTTAAAAGAACTTTGGGTAAGGCATTAGGAATTATCCCAAAGGGAAAAGTGAATGTACCGGGAGCTGTTAATTTTATGGATCTATTAAAAACAGAACCTAACGTTCCAAAAGTTGAGATTGATGTTAAAACTCATCCTGCTACATATATTATGACAGGTGGAACAACCGGATTACCTAAAGCGGCCGTCCTATCTCATTTTAATGTGGTTTCTAATGCGGAACAAGCCAAATATTGGTTAGGCGGCGAGAAACCAGGAATTGGGAACATTGGAGTGCTTCCCTTCTTTCACAGCTTTGCCCATACAATAATTATGAACGCTACTGTTGCTTTTGGAGGATGGATAATGATGTTTCCAACACCTCCGCCTACAGAAGAATTATTAGAGCACATTGAAGAGTTACCTGCCCCTGAAGGTTTAGTATATGCGGGAGCTGAGATTTTATTTAAGCGATTAGCTGATTTTCCAAACATAAAAGAAAAATATCCTAAAGTCATGGGTAAATTAACCTTATGTGCGTCAGGAGCTGGACCTTTACATGGACCCGTTCGGGATGCTTTTGTGGAAAACACGGGAGGAAATATTGTGGAAGGTTATGGATTAACAGAAACTACACCACTAGTTAGCGCAGGGAATTTATTTGGTGAAAGCCCTATCGGAGTTATTGGACTACCTGTACCGGGTACGGAATGGGGAATTTGGCCAACTGAAAACTTTGACGAAGGGCCTATATGCTTAGGAAACCCAAACGATACTAATTTTGGAGAAGAACACACGGGTGAAATTTGTGTTCATGGACCCCAAGTTATGTACGAATACCTCAATCAAACTGAAGAAACAAATGATACGATCAAAAAATACGATGGTAATCTGTGGTTGTTAACTGGCGACATCGGCTTTATGAACGAAGATGGCACAATTGAAATCAGAGATCGTAAAAAACAATTAATTAAAGTAGCTGGACATTCTGTTTTCCCAAAAGAAGTTGAATCGATGTTAATGAAGCATGAAGCCGTATCAGAGGCTGCTGTTTCTGGTCTACCGGACCCTGCTGGAAAAGTTGGCGAAATAACAAAAGCTTGGGTTGAATTAAAACCTGAATATGTTGGGAAGATCACTGAAGAGGAATTAATAGCTTGGACTCAAGAAAACATGACGAAATGGAAGTGTCCACGGATGATCGAGTTTATACAAGAAGTTCCTAAAAATATACTTGGTAAAGTTCAACGAAGGATACTTCAAATCAACGATCCTATCTGGAAAGAAAAACACGGGGAATAAACACTAATAAAAATATTAATAGTATCAAGCTTTAATTTTTTTTTTATTTTCTTTTTTAAATTTTAAAGGATTAATTATTTCTATTTAGAAATATTACTATTAATATACTTACATTAAATAGATTAAATCTTCTATTTGATTAGAAAGTCAATTATTAAAAGTATACGTTTTTTTTAATAAAATATAAATATCAATTTTGAGGATTGTTAGAAATTACTGAATTAAACATTTACATCTTGGAAAAAGTTATTCACGAAATCGCTCCTGAACTAATTGATATTTATAACATTAGAGAAGACGAATCGGAAGAACAACAAATTAAGACTGGACGACTTCATGAGAATCGAATATTGGGTATAATACTAAAATTCTATCTCGAGGGAAAAAAAAAGGTAACTACAAGAGATGTCGAAATAGAATATAAAAAATTCTTTAAAGAAATCGCGCGTTCCACCATATCAACATATTTAAATATGTTGAAAAAAGAATCTACATTATATAAAGAAAGAGATGGAAGGTTAGTTTACTACATATTTTTTGAAGATCCACCTAAAGAAATTAGCGCATTTTGGTTTACTAGATTGTTTTGTGTTGATCCAGCATACTTTTCTAGAGCGATTTATTTTTCGAGCTTGTACTCAATTGCGGAAATAATAGTTAAAAAACACATGAAAAAAGGAAATTACGACGAATTAGTCAATACCTTTAGGTATTTAACTGGAATAATTATTTTATATATCCTTAAAAATAGAAGCTCAAAATGCATTTTGTGTCAGTTTAGTAAACAAGAAAGATATATTGAACTATTAGAAGCTTTAAATTTGGCAATAAAGGAGAGAACTGATGTATTACCTAGTGAATTACAAGAAAGTTTGAAGAAAAAGTACGCGGAGATCCCAAATTTTGGAGGATATTATTTCAGAGATGAAAATAAAGAAATCGAAATGATTGAAGAACTTCTAAGTTCTGCGAACCAATACAAAAAGGATATGGAATATCAAACTATGGTTTTAAATAGGAGAATTAACACACGAATACTTGAAAAGGTTCCTGTAAATAATAAATAACCAAATTCTTCTCAATAAATTGTAGTAATCAAACTATATTTTAATAAAAGATTTAAGTTATTCTTTAAAAACGAGTTTAACTTTAACTTAGTATCTGTTTGATTTATTAAGCATTACACTTGTTAATGCCTCGAAAGTTTTTTCAACATTTTCTCCCGTCTTAGAGCTAGTTTCAATAAAACCGTCGACATTTCTCGATTTCGCAATTTTTATTCCTTCTTCTGCTGAAACTTCCCTATTCTCTGCTAAATCTGCTTTACCGCCCACTACAATAATGGGAAATATATCCTCGGCTCGAATTTCTTTCCTAATAACGCTAAGCCAATCGTCTATGTGAGCGATGGAAGAATAATTTGTTATATCAAATAAGAATAACCCTCCCCGAGCGCCTCTAACATATGTAGGAAGTAAAAACCTAAACCTCTCCTCTCCACCAAAATCCCATATCTGTAATTTTACTTTCTGCTTGTCTACTTCTAAACTCTTAACCTCAAAATCTACTCCAATGGTCATTTTTGAATCAGAAACAAACAAATTAGTCAAAAATCTTTGAGTTAGAGTGGTCTTTCCACAGCCAGCATCACCAAAAATGATAATTTTAAAGGTTGCATCGTACATTTTTGTTCAGTATTCCTCCCAAGCGCAAATTCAAATCTTAAATATTTCGTCTAATTTAATAATTAGATATTTATACAAATATTTTAATTTGATTTCTATAATAAATAATCGTATTTAAAAATATAAATCTTTCAATGTATCTGTTATTAAAATATCAAATAGTCTTAAAAATTTATTAAAAGAACAATGTTAAAAAACTATCTAATTTGGAAATTTAAGAAATTTAAATTAAATTTATTAAAGCAAAAGTTGAGTGTATTGAGATGACATGAAAAGAAAATTTGATTGGTCAGAACATATTGAGTTTGACCCTAAGAAGTTTGAAACCGTAACATCAACATTCGGCGTGAAAAGAATATATGCTATGGGATTAATGCCAGTTAGAGGAGCCGAAGGTTTTAGAAAGTTAGATTATGAATTTGCTGAAAAAAAACTAAATATTATTGAAGTTATGAATAAATTAGATGAGTGTCACTTCAATGTTTTTGGGCTTGTTATCAAAGATACTGATGGAGCATGCGTGTGGGATACGGATGTGGGATGGAATCCTACGGGAAGAGATATATTGGGGGAGTTTTGCGATGCTGCAAAGGATAGAAATATAAAAATAATGGTTTCTTTTACAAGCATGAACGACGCGTACCAAGGGAATTTACATCCTGAACGAGTTAGCATTCATGGAAAAAATGGAAAAAAAAGCAGTATAAAATATAGAAAAGGCGATATTTCAACACATGACGAGGGAGAAATGAGAGTAGAATTACCTGAGAATGTTTCATTTAAAGAATATAAATCAAAAGTTCCCTTTCTAACAGAAAACATAGATATGAAGCAAGGGAAGGCGAGGGGGGCAAGAGGAAAGGGTTATATACCATCTACAAGTTTTATGTGTCCTAATAGCGAGCATGTTAATTATTTATTAGAGCTTACAAAAGAAGTCGTAAAAAACTATCCTATAAAAGGATTCTTTGCCGATTACATTAGATACGATGGAACTTTCATGGAGTTATGCGCTTGCCATCGGTGTGTAGAAAAATTTAGAACTAATTATGGACCTAAAGCAAAATTATTAACAAGTCATGAATGGTATGGGTTTAAATCAGATACAATTGCGGAATACGCACAAAAGCTCCAGAACGCAATAAAAAGCGTTAATAGCAACTGTATTTCGGGATGGTTTTGCCTTCCTGGTCCTAAGAAAATGTTTACGCAAAAAAGATTAGGTCAAGATTGGGCAAAATTATCTTCAATTTTGGACGTGGCATCTCCAATGGAATACCCATATTTAATGGGAACACGAGACGACGGATGGTATTGGGGGAAGGTAGGTGGCTTTTTTTATTGGTATTTTATGAGAAATATGAAAAAGAGAATTCACGAATTCAATAGTCCGATACTAGCGATCACGAATTCCGTTGAGTGCAATACCGATGAAATGTTAAAACAAATGAAGGGTTTTGATTTCGGTTTAGGAATCGCGTTATTTAAATATTTTGGTACGACTGAGGCTCAATGGCATGGTTTAAAAGAATACGCTGAAAAAGAAATAGGTTTAGAGAATTTAATTATAAACTAAGCTTTATTTTTTAATTCACTATACCGAAAACAATAGGTTGTATGGTCATTTACAATTCCAACTGCTTGTAAAAAGGAGTAAATTATAGTTGATCCTACAAATTTGAAACCTCTTCTCTTCAAATCTTTACTAATTCTGTCAGAAAGTTCTGTATTGGATGGCAATTCTTCTAATGCCTTCCAAGAATTATGAACTACCTTATTATTAACAAAACCCCATATATAATTATCAAAAGAACCAAATTCTTCTCGTATTTTAATGAATGATTTTGCGTTTGAGATTACTGATTGGATTTTTAATCGATTTCGTATAATTCCCTTGTTTTGCATTAATTCTTCAATTTTAAGTTCGGCATAGTTTGAAATTCTAATATAATCAAAATTATCAAATGCCTTCCTAAAATTATCTCTCTTTTGAAGTACAGTGTTCCAACTTAAACCGGCTTGCATCCCTTCTAAGATTAAAAGTTCACATAGAATTTTCTCATCATGTTCAGGGGTACCCCATTCTTTATCGTGATATTCCTTCATTAAGGCATTATTATCTGCCCATTCGCATCTTTTCACCATTATTGTATTAACATTATTTATTTTATGAATTTTAAGCTATGATTGATACAGTTACAGCCGCATTACAAATAATTATTTTGTCAGAAGTATCTCCTAGTTCTTTAATCATTATTCCTTTAGCAACCAAACCTCCCTTCTCTATCTCAATCGATTTTTCACCAAATGGAATCGCTTTTAAGACTTTTTCTTTTTTAACGTTATCGGGATAAGGTGCTCCAATCTTTACATGTACAATCATTTTTAATAGATCTTTTGGTTCTTTTAAGCCACAAATCTCTAATAATCCCGCAAGACAGTTATTTGCAATAGCATTTTTGACAGCTTTAATAGCAGCATTAGTGCAATCATAATCGTGTCCGTGCTGATCTATGCCAAACCCTAGTTGTACGATAAACCGTTTCATAATTTTTATTTCTTTATTTTATTTCAAGTCCTCAACTAGTTTAAGAAAGTCTGTGTATGGAATGGCTGTCCAACTCTCTGCGAAAGTAGCTCCAGCAGCACGGGAAAGCAGCGAAACCTTTGCGGCTTCTATTTCATTTTTTGCTTCGAAAATATCAAGAAAGTCATAAGGACCTAATATCGCGTAATGTGCTATCCATTTAATATTAGGAACTTTCTCTTTAACTAGTTCTAGATATTTTTCACCCTGTTTTTTCCTTTTTTCTACTAAATCAGGATTTTGAAGTTTAGTTGCAAGTATATATATAGGCATAGAGAAAATTATTATACTTTAACTTATAAATTTATATTAAAAATTTTATTTCTTGCTTTAAACTAATATTTAAATGACGATTCTCTTTTTAAGAGAAGAATAATTGAAAAAAGAAATTGTAATAAAAATAAGCAAAGAGAAAGGGTTTAAATGGAAAAAAAAACAGAAAATCTCTATGAAATTAATGAAAGCGTTTACCAAAGATTTGAAGAAAAATATCATATACTTTACCGGTGGACCTGGGATAAATCGTTATCAACATACGGAAAAATGTTTGAAGAGAATATAGCAAATCACATCAATTCAAAAAAAGATGGATATTCTCGAATAGATTTTGCTTTAGTGGCGGCTGGTTGGACGGTGTATGAAAAGTTTTCATTTGCTTTTGCTTGGGAAAGAGAAAAGCCAGAAGGAGGAGATTATGGCGTAAAGTGGATGCAGTCGAAATATAAAATAGGGAACTCTGAAACCTTTACTCAGAAGATAAAACATGTTGCTAAATTTTATGGTGCTTCGCTAGTAGGAATTGCTGATATTAACGAAAATTGGATTTATAAAACGGGTTTCATAAGACCTTCATTGACTAGCGAATCAGATTCAAAAAAGGAGATTAGAGAAGGAAATATCCAAAATTCAATATTAGAAAACCCTATTAATTTACCAGAAGGTGTAAATAAAGTTATTGTTATGGGGATTGAAATGGACGAAATCGCTGTTTCTACGTCTCCTGCTCAACCTGCATCAGCAGCAACGGGAATAGCTTATTCAAAAATGGCTTTTGTTATTTCTTGTCTCGGCGAATTTATTAGAAATTTAGGATATCGAGCGATCCAATGTGGGAATGATACCGCGCTTAGCATACCATTAGCAATTGATGCGGGCTTTGGAGCTTTAGGCAGGCACGGATTACTTATTACGCCGGAATATGGGCCAAGAGTGAGAATTTGTAAAGTTTTTACAGACTTGCCATTAACATCGGACGGTCCTAATCTAAATTTTATTAAAAAAGTCGATAAATTTTGCAAACATTGTTACAAATGTGCTGAAGCTTGTGAAACCAAGGCTATAACAAAGGATAAAGAGCCTAGTTTTGAACCACCCACCATATCTAACAATTCAGGTGTTAAGAAGTATTACGTAAATGTGGAAAAATGCTTTGAATTTTGGGTCGAAAATTCAGGCGACTGTGGAAACTGTATCGCCGCTTGCCCTTTTTCAGGAATTAAGAAATACCACTCACCATTAGAATTTTGGGAATAATAAACAGGTATAATTTTAAATTTGAAAAAGTTAAATTAAATTAAGATTAAATTATCAAGACAGTATTATTATGGAAAAAATTAAAGTAGGAATCATTGGGTCTGGTTTTATTGCTGAACATCATTGTCATTCTTTTTCATTGCTCCCAAATGTAGAAATAGTGGGAATCTCTTCTATAAATGAAGATGAAGCCAAAAGTCTCATGAATAGGTATGGAATCCTTGGTAATCCACATAAAAACTACAAAAATTTATTGAAGCTCGATTGTGATGCTATTTCTACTTGTATACCAAATTATTTACATAAAGATATAGCCATTGACATATTAAATTCTGGAAAGCACGCGCTTATAGAGAAACCTTTAGCTAGAAACATTAGTGAAGGAAAAGAGATGTTAGAAGTCGAGAAATCTTCAAACAGGAAGATTTTTTACTGTGAAAATAACATGTACGCACCCTCATTTAGTAAAGTTAAAGAAATTATCGAGGAGGGCGCTTTAGGAAAGATTTACATGGGTCGCGGAAAAGAACAACATTCTGGACCTCATTCTGCATGGTTTTATAAGTTAAAGGATTCAGGAGGTGGTGCTTTATTAGATTTAGGAATACACGATATTGCTTGTTTAGTTTGGTATCTTGGATGCGATGTTAAAGAAGTGTACTGTCAAGTAAAAACGATACAACCAGATCGGGGTAAATTTGGTAAGTGTGAAGTCGAAGATAATGTTGTAGGAGTTCTATACTTTGAAAACGACGCCCAAGTAATAATTGAAGAGTCATGGACCGCGCCAGGAGGTTATGACATGAGATTTGAATTATTTGGTACTGAAGGACAAGTTAAAGTTGCTCCAACATTTTCTAATTTAATGAGCGTTTATAGCGAAAAAGGGTTTGGGTATGCTGTAGAAAAAGCTGGAACTACAAAGGGTTGGACATTTCCCGTTCCTGCTGAAGCTTGGTCTTTTGGTTACCCTCAAGAAATAGCGCATTTTATCGATTGCATGTTAAATAATAAAAAACCGCTGACTGATGGCAATTACGGTTATAAAATTTTAAAAATTGTTGAAACAATGTATAAAAGTGCAAAGTCTAGGAAAATAGAAGAAGTTGGTTAGGTTTAATTCTCTATTATTCTTTTTTTAAAGATTTTATAAATTCTACTACACCATCTAACTTTTCTCTGGAAGCTAATAACATTTCTTGTGGAAATTCTATGCTTCTTGAATAAATACTTAAAACAACGGGGAAGTTTTTATCATCGCTTTTCTCTCCGCCCCAATTAGCTTTAGAATAGTCAATTCCTTTTTTTAAATTTACTTTTTTAAAACAATCTAAGCTATGTAATGGTGGATAACAATCATCAGTAGGTATGCCATTTCTATTCAACTTTTTATAAAATTCCACCTTGTTAAGACCACTAAATTTTTCTGGTTCAAATACTATTGGAAAAACATACCACCCAAGTTCTGTTGTACCGGGGGTTGGTTTCATAGTTTTGATACCATCAATCTCGTTTAACTTTTTCATTAGGTAGTGGGCATTTTCATTTCGAAGCTTATGTTGAGCGGGGAACTTCTTTAATTGAGTTCTTAACACTGCTGCTTGGTATTCGGTCATTCTATAATTCGTTCCATAAGAGAAATGCTTATAATAATATAGATTTTTTTTCCTACCACAATCAGTATAGGAATAAATATTATCTGCTAATTCCTTGGAATTACAAATTATTGCCCCACCTTCACCACTTGTTAAAACTTTCGAAGCTTGAAAACTAAATGCTCCTGCGTCTCCCCAGTTACCCAGTCTTTTTCCTTTAAATCTAGACCCGTGTGAGTGTGCGCAATCTTCAATAACATATAGGTTGTTTTTTGAAGATATTTCCGTTAATTTATCCATTTCGACGGGATTACCACCTAAATGAACGGGTATAATTGCTTTAGTTCTTTGAGTGATGAGACTCTCGATTTTATCCACATCCATAACAAGGGTTTCTGGATCTATATCACAGAATATGGGAACCGCGTTTGTAGCTATTACTGCTGATGCTGATGCAACAAAGGTGTAATCTGAAACAATAACTTCATCACCTAAACCAATATTAAATCCCATTAGTGCCGCTTCTATGGCTACCGTTCCATTACATACTGCTACGCAATACTTTGCTTCTTGAAATCTAGCAAATTCTACTTGAAACGCCCAAACACTCTCACCTTGGTGGGTACCTGGAGCACCGCACCACCAATCGCCAGATTTTATTACTTTCTTTAAGGCATTTATCTCTTTATCGTCATATATCGGCCATTTAGGAAAATTTTTCTTAGCGTCTTGTTCAAATGACATACGTGAATAAACCTTTCTATTATTAGAATATCAAAAATTTTATGAGCAATTTTAATTGTTAATATTTAACAAAACAGATAAAAGTTACAATCGATAAATAATTAAAATATATGAGATTCTAACGTAATTGAAAATGATTATCGTCGATAAAAAAACAATTGCAGAATTTTTAGCCGAATATATCACAAATCTCTCAATAAATGAAATTGAGAATTTAATTGAGATACCTCCTCCAGATTTTGATTTTTCCTATGCATTTCCTTGTTTTCAGCTGGCAAAATTTGAAAAAAAAGCGCCCAACATCATAGCAAAGGAGTTAAAAAAGAGAATTAAATTAGCCGATTATTTAGAAATCATAGAAGCAACTGGACCTTATTTAAATTTTAAAGTAAGACCACAGGTAGTTTTACAGGAAATTTTTAAACTTCAAGAAGATTACGGAAGAATCTATGAAAAACTGGGCAAAGGTAAATCAGACCCGTTGAGAATCGTAATAGAATACCCCGCACCAAATACAAATAAACCACTTCACTTAGGACACATCCGTAATATACTAATAAGCCGTTCTCTCTCGAATCTTTTGAAATATAAAGGAGAACTTGTTTTCGAGGTGAATCTAAATAATGATAGAGGAATCCATATATGTAAATCTATGTTCGCTTACAAAAAGTGGGGAAACAAAAAAGAGCCAAATATAAAATCCGATCACTTCGTAGGAGAATTTTACACTAAATATAATCAGATGGAAAAAGATGACGATAAGTTAATAGAAGAAGTCTACAATCTGCTTAGGTTATGGGAAGAAAATGATCCTGAGGTCAGGGCATTAATGAAAAAAATGAATAGTTGGGCACTTAAGGGCTTTAAGGAAACTTATAAAAAATTAAATATTTCGTTTGATAAAGAGTATTTTGAATCAAATATCTATTGGAAGGGTAAAGAAAAAGTTCTTGAAGGATTTAATAAAGGCATTTTCAATAAAACTGAAGATGGAGCTATTTTTGCTGATTTAAAAGAAAGTTATAATTTACCAAATAAATTTTTAATAAGAAGAGATGGCACATCGTTGTACATAACTCAAGACATTTACTTAGCATTCCAGAAAAAAGAAGATTTCAATTACGACAAATCTATTTATGTAGTGGGAAATGAACAGGATTTATATTTTAAACAGTTATTTGCTGTTTTGGATATGATCGGATTTAAGGAAGATAAATTTCACTTGTCGTATGGAATGATTTATTTACCAGAAGGAAAAATGAAAAGCCGGGAAGGAACGATAGTCGATGCGGATGATATAATTGCTAAAATTCAATTACTGGCTTATGAAGAGGTAAATAAAAGATATCCAGAGCTTACAGAAGAGAAAAAAAAAGAAAGAGCTAAATCTATTGGTATGGCGGCGCTATCCTTTTTCATTTTGAAATTTAACCCTAAATCGGATTTTATTTTTAATCCTAAACAAAGCATTTCGTTTGAAGGTGAAACAGGACCTTACATTCAATACTGTTACGCAAGAATTGAATCGATAATCACGAAATCAAAAGAATTAATTGACTTAAATATTAAATGGGACTTAATAAAACACGAAAAAGAAATATCCTTAGTTAAACAATTAATTTATTTTCCAGAGATGTTAGATTCCATAACAAGAAATTATAACATTCATCTAATCCCACAATACCTTTTAACTTTATGTCAATTGTTTAACTCTTTTTATTCTTCTTGCCAAGTTTTATCTGATAATAAAGATTTAGAAAAAGCAAGATTACTATTAATTAGATGTGTTCAAATCGTGATCAAAGTAGGATTAGATATATTGGGAATAGATGCGTTAAATCAAATGTAACAAACTTAGACTAAAAGGATTGGATCATGACTTTTTATGATTTTGGCGAGACTATTGATAACGATACTAGATTCGTAATTTTTGGAATCCCCTGGGATTACTTAACTTCTCTTAAGGCTGCTAATTCTGCCATTGCCCCTCAAAAAATTCGAGAAATTACATCAAATTTAGCATTAACAACTGAAATGGGTGTTGAAATACCTAAGTTAAAAGTTGTTGATATAGGAAATGTATCGATTGAACCTACTAATGTTACTAAAAGTCTTGAGGAAATTAAAAAATTTATAAGTTTGATTTTCCGTCAAAAAAAGGATGTCGTTCCAATAATGATAGGCGGTGACCATTTTTGCACCTTTCCAGTTGTAAAAGCTTTGGCAGATTCTTTTGAAAATAAGAATGAATTTGGCGTTTTAATTTTTGACGCTCACCTCGATTTATATAAAGAATGGGATAAAAGGTTGTACTCTCACGCAACAATCACCCATCGTTTATATAAATTAACTTTTGTCAATAAATATAATATGCTAATTGTTGGAACGAGGGATGTAGATATCCCTGAATTAGATTTTGCAAAAAAGGAAGATATTGTTCATTTTAACGCTTACTTACTCCATGATTTCGGTATTGACAAATTTACGGATAATATTATTGATTTTTTTGAAAATTCTCATATAAAACAGATATATATTTCGATTGATATCGATGTGTTAGACCCTTCTATAGCACCGGGAACAGGATATGCTATTCCCGGAGGATTCTCTTATCGAGAATTATGGAAAATATTAAGAAAGTTGGTTAAAAACTTTAATGTTATTGCTTTTGATTTAGTTGAAGTTTGTCCAAATTTAGATTTGTTAAATAATGTGACATCTAATTTAGCGGCTAAGTTAATAATAGAATTAATTTCTTTTATTTATAACAAACATAAAAATGATGATTATGCCAAATGAAAATATAAAAAAGAAGTTGAAAAATGTAAATCAATTCAAAATCAATGAGAATGATGATATTGTCGATCTTATTCAGTCATTAAAAGACACAGGATTTAATGCTAAGCGTTTAGCTTTAGCTTGTGAAATTTACAAGGAGATGATTGAGGATAAAAAATGTATTAAATTTTTTGGTCTTGCTGGGGCTTTAGTTCCTGCAGGAATGCAAAGAGTTATTCACGACTTCGTTGAAGAAGGCTTTATTGACATTCTTGTTACTACTGGCGCTTCTTTAACTCACGATATTGCCGAAACATTAGGATATCATCATTTACAAGGGGAAGTAAAGATTGATGATTATGAATTACATAAACAAGATTTAAATAGAATCTACGATGTATACTTACCGAATAATGTTTATGAAGGTATTGAAGATTATGTATCAAATTTAGATATTCCTGACGAAAATATGCCTGTAAGTTCTTTTTTAAAGTTCCTTGGAGACCAATTACCTGATAATGAAAGTTCTATTTTAAAAATCTGTGCAAAAAAAAATGTCCCAATATTTTGTCCCGCTTTTACGGATTCAGGTTTGGCTTTACAGATAGGCTTTCATCACCAAAATTTAAATCTTAACCACTTTAAAGACATGTTAAAGATGGTTGATCTGGCTTGGGATGCTAAACAAGCAGGCGTATGTATTATTGGTGGAGGTGTTCCTAAGAACTTTATTATGCAATCTTTGCAATTTTGTCCTAATTCCGCGAAGTACGCAATTCAAATAACAATGGATCGTCCAGAACAAGGCGGTCTTAGTGGAGCAACTTTTGAAGAAGCAAAATCTTGGGGAAAAGTAA
>JABUBN010000272.1_pt1 | contig 14824 bp, 21 predicted proteins | sample 7240341 | NCBI WGS metagenome assembly JABUBN01 (sample SAMN07256345, study PRJNA390944) | subsurface metagenome | isolation source: Methane hydrate marine sediment | place: Pacific Ocean: Eastern North Pacific, ODP site | reverse complement strand
GGGTGTAGCTTTGGATTTTCTTGCAGAACATTATACGGCGGAGATCGATTTTATACCATTTAGAACTACATCGTACGATGATGATAGAATTGTAGCAAAACAGGTCGTATCATATATGAAACATAAAGATAGAACACACATTCATCCATGTGCACCAGAGGTAGATGAATATATTGAAATGGCAAAGCAAAGTTCTTTAGTCATCGGCATGAGGTTACATTCGTTGATTCTGGGGACCTCGGTTGGTGTTCCTGTAATTGGGCTTGCATATATGCCAAAAGTTGAAGTATACATGGATAGTATCGGTCAAAGTGAGTATTCACTCAATTTAGAAACTATAACAGGCGAAAAGTTAATAAGTCTTATCGAAAGTATATTTAAAAATTATGATACGAACTCGAAAAAAATACTCTCGGGGGTTTCTAAACTACAAATGGTTGCTAAGAAAAGCATAGTGGAAATGGTTGAACTTGCAGGAGATATATAAAATGGAAAAGCAAAGTTATTTAAATAGAGAAGGATTAAAAATATACAGGAGCTAAGAAATGAAGATAAGTAGTTTTGTTGTAGATGTTTTTAAATCAAAATTTAAAGTAGGGGGTAGAAAAACGATGAGTGCTAAAGATTATTTGGCAAAAAAGATTCTCCCCATTTCCTTTACAGCAGATTTGACTGAAAATATATACGACTTAGATAAAAGTGTAGACTGCCTTGAAAAAATACTTGGTGCTTTAGACCCTATTGTTGGTCGGGCTTTGTTAGGTTTATCAGCTTATGCTCCGGGTATAGAACCAGTAATTGAAGTGGGGAGTTATTTGGGAAGATCCACTTCATACCTTGCATTAGGGTCCAAAATTGCTTCTAAAAAAGGAGTATATGCAATTGATATGTTTCCTGGTGTAGATGATTGGTATTTAGAGAGCGATGGGTATTACCATATTCATGGCTCAAATTATTATCTTACTAAAGAAGTATATAATGAACGTTCATCATTTATTTACAAAGAAGGCGGTTATCAAAATATGCTTGAATTGTTTAAAGAAATAATTAAAAAAGTATGTTTGGGAGACATGGTTATCCCTTACAGGGGGACATCCTCTGAATTTGCACAATCAGTCACAACTGACAGTAAATTTAGAATGATTTTTATCGATGGCGACCATACTTATGAAGGAGTTACGCAAGATATTTTTTCATTAGTGAATCTATTAAGAGAGGATGGCATAATTTGTTTCCATGATTATTCTAAAAACTTTCCGGGTGTTATTAAAGCAGTTAACAAACATATTATTTCTTCACCGGATTTCTCAGATTTCTCGCTTGTAGGGAGTTTATTGATAGCGAAGAAACACAAGAAGGGGGTATAGATATGGAAAATCCTTGTAAGATAATATTCTTTGGAGATTCAATAACTAAAGAGTATGCCCCTATCTTTGAAAAACTCCTCAAAGAGGAATATCCTGATAAAGAAATTGAAACAATAAATGCTGGAGTGGTTGGAGAAACATCAAGAGATGGATTAAAACGAATTGCTTCGCTATTAGGTGAATCTCCCCAAGTAGTAGTAATTGAATTTGGCATGAATGACTGGAGGAAAGGGATTTCAGAGAAAGAATTTGAACGCAACCTTCTTTATATGGTAGACAAATTTGAAGAAGTCAATGCCAGGGTTATATTAACAACTATAAATCATAGTTGCCAGGGCATATTGAAGAGAAGTAATAAAACCGTTGATGAATACAATTGTATCATCAGAAACGTAGCCCGAGAAAAGAGGATTAAAATTGCAGACGTAAATTCTTTATGGAAAAGAGAAATCAAGCCGGCTCACCGAGTTCTTAGAGATGAGATTCATCCTAACCTTAAGGGCTATGAGATTTATTGTAAGGCACTCTTGCGCGTCGTGCCCAGGGAGCACATACTTATACTCTGGCAATATAACGGTCATGAGGCTAAGTGTAACTATCGTTGTCCCTACTGTTATTACACACGGGCGCCGAAAGCTAAGGATTATTTTTTTGGAACTACCGAACAATGGCATAAGGCTTTTAAGAATTGCTTTAAAAATCAGCGATTAATTTTTTATCTTGCTTTCGGAGAACCGATAATAGGTGAGGCTTTCCATGACATAGTTGAAATGGTAGGCTCGGAGCCTAATTGGGCGCTCCGAATAACAAGCAATATTTCCGTTTGGGATGAATTGAAGTGGTTGGTAAATAGCCGCCTGGCAAGAGAGGGTAGATTGAACATTAATGCATCTTTTCATCCCCTTAGTACTACCATCGAAGAATTCCTGCAGAAAATTCTCTTCTTAAGGGAGCATGGCATAGAAGTGCCCATAGTGTATGTTATGTATCCGCCTTTTCTTAAAAGATTTGAAAAAGATTTTGAGATATTCAATAAGCATAATTTTGTAGTACACGTGAGAAGATTTATGGGCGAGTATAAAAATAAGTGTTATCCCGATGCTTATACAGAGGAAGAAAGACAATTCGTAGCCAAGTATTGTGATGATGCGACTATTAAGTATATGCTAAATAACTATCCTCTCTTAAATAAACTAAGCTATTCTGGGATGGACTTCATAGTAGTAGATAATGTAGGCAACGTAGGATATGATTCGGATTACTTTCCTTTATACTCGAAATACCGATGCATTTTCGGAAACATCCTACAAGAAGACAATCTACAAATTCTACTTGAGCCGGGGTTATACCCCGGAGAAATGGAAGGAACAGTGGACGGGGTATCAAACCTCCTGGAATTGGGCTATCATCAATTGGAGGCGAATAACGTGATGTCCTTCGCTCGTCAAGGAGGAGTATATCACACCAATAATGGTGTCGTTTATGAGAATATGAATAAAGATTTTGATGATAGCCGAATAAGGGCAGAATATTACTTCCCAGCCCGTGGTATTAAAGATGAATATTTTAGATTCAGATATCTGGGTATCAGAAAATATTCGAGATGTTTAATTAAACAGGTAAGAACTTCTCTGAGAGACCGCTTGAGATTTATTAGACGATGGGTAAGGTGAAAGATGAAAGTAATCTTTATCCCTGACTATAGCAAGGCAAATCCATATCAGAACGCTTTAGCCGATTCGCTGGAAAAAGAAGGTGTTGATGTTTTTTTTAGTTCAAATTTTAGCATGCTTCACGTTTTAACATTGCTTAAAAAAATAGATATTTTACACATTCATTGGCCACATCCGTTTCTCTTAGCAAACAGTAGAGCGAAAACGATTCTAAAGTCCAGCAGTTTCATTGGTGAGTTGCTAATATTGAAGCTTTTTGGAATCAAAATCGTTTGGACTGTACATAATATTGTCAACCTTGAGAAAAAACAAGGGGACCTAGAGTTGTTTTTCAGCAAACTTATAGCGAGGTTATGCGATAAACTCATTGTTCATTGCCCATCTGCAAAAAACGTGGTCATGGATGCATACGGAGTGACGAGAGATTCCTTAATTGAAATTATTCCCCATGGAAATTATATTCCTTGTTATGAGAACATAGTGAGTAAAACACAAGCCAGAAAGCAATTACAACTAAGTAACGAGGACACAGTATTCTTATGCCTTGGCTTAATAAGACCTTACAAAGGGATCCCTGAACTTATTGATGCATTTAAGAAGTTGAACTACTCGCAAGCGAAGCTATTGATAGTAGGAGCGCTCCTTAATGATGAAATTGCCGAAGATATTAAGAAAAAATGTGAAAATAAGAACATTAAAACAATATTTAATTTTATCCCGGACAATGAAATTCAAATATATATGAATGCAACTGATGTAGTAGTATATACATGCAACCCGGCATTTTTTTCACCCTCTCAAATGCCAGGTGCTGTCATATTGGCAATGTCCTTCAGCAAGCCTGTTATCGCTCCAGCTATTGGCTGTATACCGGATGGTTTAGACAGCGAAGGCGGTTTTCTATACAATTCTTCTGAAAAAGATGGTTTAGTCAAAGCGATGAGACAAGTTTTTAATGCTGACCTTAAAAAAATGGGTGAGCATAATTTTGAGTTAGCAAAGCAGCTTCAATGGGATGACATTGCCAAGAAAACTTACGATGTTTATCAAGAATGTTTAAAGAGGAAAAGGTGAGGAAAAGTTTGGGAGTTAAAAATCCAATCCACAAATTCGATGGCGAGCATTACTGGGAGATAGGAAAAGCGGTTATCCGCTAAGCAAAATCATCAAGGACATCCAAGGAGCTGGATTTAAAATTGAGCAAACATACAGAGTATTTGAATTCCCTTACCATAGGTTCTTCGTTCTACATAAACTAAAAAGGAATGAAGCGACACGAGTGCAGTGATATTGGCAATGTCATTTGGCAAGCCCGTAATCGCTCCAGCAGTTGGATGTATATCGAATATTCTGGAGACGTCAAATGCAAATTTTTTCGATGGTTGCATATTAATTAATCCATACTCAACTCTTTATTCAAAGTAGGAGAACAACTCCTCTTTATCATCCTCTGAAAATTTATAAGAATCTCTAATCTTTAATAAAGATATTATCTCAATTAAATCCTCCTTCTGGATCATTCCCTTTGCGATGCATGCCTCCAGAAAGGTTAGAAGGTCATAGACATGTTTTATACCTTCTCTTAGTGCTATTTTTCCAAGATACCTATCATCGCTCAATAAAATCTCCCTCCTCATCTTTGCAATTGCTATAACATTCTGAATACGCGATACTCAGTCCATATTCAACCTTCAAGTTATGTGCATACTGTAACTCTTTCTGGCTAAGAGAGACAACGAAAATGAATTTATCTTCTTCTATCACCTCAAAATACAGGGCTTTTTTGATCTTTTTGACAAATTTAGCCTCTCCTACTCTTTCTATTTCATTGACAACAGAAAGAGTGGCAATTATGTTTTCAAAAGACTTGTGAAGCAAATCCAATCTTTCTATCTTTGCTAAAGAACTCAGGACACAAGTATCAACGACAGTCATCGCATTATCCCCAAAAGTTCCCTTGCCGCAGTCTTTCTGTTTTTCGTGAAGCCTCTTTTTATTTCCACTCCTTTATCTGCTAAAACCTTCTTCATCTCTTCTATATTTAATCCTGCAAGTTCCGCAGCTTTTGAAATTGATACTTCTTCCTTTTTGTATAACTCGATAACCGCTGCGATTTTCATCTCCTTTCGAAGCTCAAAAAAAGCTAGTATTGCGTCTTCAACGAATTTCTCTCTATTTGGATAATATCCCCCTCTTATGAGGGCGTCAACCTGTTTCTCTACAATGCTTGTTTTCATTATTACTACCACATTAAGTTAAATTATACTTAAATCATATAAAGCCTTTAGGTATAAATTCAGCAACATACTTTATCATCACCGCTGGAATGCCAATCGTAACAACAAGCATTGCAATTCCGTAAATCATAGAAGTCATTCTTTGGATATAATCCAAAGTCGCCTGCACTAAGGTATCTTCCCTATTTTTTCGCTTTCATTTCGATTAAAATCGAGAGAACATATAAAGTATTTAAGCATCCCTATCATAGGTTTTTTATATTGAAGAAGTAAATGTAAAACATAAATCCAAATAAAAGAGGTGAAAAGATGTCAGAGAGAAGCAAAGACTGGATAAATCAAGCAGAAAGAGACACTAATATTTCACGAGGAGGGATGTAGAAGATGCAATCGTTTGTGGTGGAAGAATCATTGAATTCTGTAAAGGCATTTTGGCTTGAACAGGAAAAATTGGTCGAAGAAACTTATAAAGTTGCCAGGGGAATAGGTAAAGAAGACGAGAACATACTAAAGATCATTTTATTTGGTTCTATAGCAGAGAAGCGCGGTGTACCGGGAAGCGACGCTGATATTTTAATCATACTCAAAAGAGATGATAAACCTTTTATGGATAGGATTGCGGAGTGGTCTAAAAAGTTCTCACTGGATTTTCCGGTTGAAATTTTCCCTTATGCGGAGAAAGAGCTGAATAATCCAATTGCTCTGGAAGCGGTTAAGAAGGTGATTACATTGTTCGAGCGGTAAGATGAGGGACGAAAAACCAAAAGTAAGTGTAATTATTCCTACGTATAATCGGGCGCATCTGATAGGAAGGGCTGTTCAGAGCGTTTTGAATCAAACCTATCAGGATTTCGAGATTATTGTGGTGGATGATGGTTCTATGGATGATACAGAAGAAGTAATTAACGAATTTCAAGAACAGGATAAAAGAATTAGATATATCCGGTATGAGAAAAACAAAGGTGCGGCAGCAGCGAGAAATACGGGGATTAAAGCATCCAGAGGAGAATACATAGCTTTTCAGGATAGTGATGACGAATGGTTTCCGGAGAAATTAAATGAATCAATGAGAATCATAACTGGCCATAAGGATATCGACTTTATATTTTCGTATGGCAAAATTATAAAGAATAAGAAAATTATAGGGGATGTAGGAAAAGCTCATTGGGTAAATAATACATCTAAAAAGGAAGTAGTTATTAAACTTTTTATGGGTAATTTCATTCCAACACAAGGAGTATTAGTTAAAAAAGAAAAAATAATAAAAGTCGGCGGATTTGACGAAAGTTTTCCTTCAGCAAGTGATCATGAGCTTTGGTTAAGATTAATTCCGATTTGTAACATTTATTTCATAGATAAGCCGCTTTTTAATTTGTACTTTTCAGATGAGTGCATTACTATAAATGTTAAAAAGAGAATAAGATCTCAAATACGTCTATTTAATAAAAATAATAAGATTCTAAGAAGTTATATTAAATCTAAAATGAAATATTATCTTATAAAACATAAACACTTAAGAAATATTTTTAATACCGCTGCATGGGATGCGAATAATAGGACAAATAATAAGGTACTTGCCACATTCTTGTATGTCGTGTCGTTTATCATATTTCCAAATGTTGGATTATTCTATTTTATAAAAAGTTCTTTTAAGAGATGAACCAATGAAAATAACATTTATATTACCCGGAATTGGAATAGCTGGTGGGATAAGAGTTGTATTTGAATATGCTAATCGTTTACAAGATAGAGGGCACGAAGTAAACGTGGTTTATCCTTTGCTATCTCTACGGATCAAACCTAAATTTAACTTGAAGAGTTTGGCAGGTCAAGCCTTAGGAGCAACAGTAAATTTTAAAAAAGGTAATAAAGTTGATTGGTTCAATTTAAAAGCTAAACTAATCAGGGTTCCAACCCTTAGTCCAAGATATGTGAAGATTGTGGAAAAGTTAATTCCTGATGCTGATATAGTTGTGGCAACTGCATGGGAGACAGCATATCCCATAAGTAAACTAAATGAAAAGAAAGGTGAAAAATTCTATTTCGTCCAGCATTATGAAATTTGGGATGTCTGGAATAATAATGAATGTTGGAAAGAGGCAGAAAAAATAGAGAACAATTCTAATAAACTTTGCTTGGCTATGGCTGATATATCCCCAAAAAATAAAGATCTAAGAAAAATAAAAGATTTGGTAGATAAAACATATAAATTGCCTCTTAAAAAAATAACAATATCCTCGTGGCTAAAAGAACTAATAGAGAAAAAATTTGGTGAAGAGGTTGAAGCTTTGATTGTTAATGGGATTAATTTTGATACTTTTTATAAAGAAAAAGATGCTTGCAATACGGAAAAAATAAGGATATTAATGCCATACAGACCCATTAGATGGAAAGGAACAGAAGATGGACTTAAAGCATTTGGAATGGTAAAAGAAAAATATCCAGACGTTGAATTTATTATGTATGGTGCAAAGCGAGGAAAAGATATTCCAGAGTGGATTAAGTTCTATGAAAGACTCTCAGATAATGAATTAAGACAATTATATAGCTCTTCAGATATTTTTGTTTACCCTAGTTGGACAGAAGGATTTGGATTACCACCCATGGAAGCTATGGCTTGTGGTTGTGCTGTTGTTGCAACAAATGTCGGTGGTGTACCAGATTACGCGATAAACGGAGAAACTGTTTTGGCGTCCCCACCACGAAATCCCAAAGCTTTAGCTCAGAATATAATTAGATTGATAGAAAATGAGGATGACCGAAGAAGGATAGCAGAAAATGGGTATAACTATGTTAAACCGTTTACCTGGAATAGAACTACAGACCAATTGGAGGAAGTTTTTAAAAAATATGTTTAGGTGAAAAAATGGATCCCAAAGTCTCAATATTAATCCAGAACTGGAACGGGTGGAAGGAGATGGATGACGAGTGGATGTGGAGGGCAAAAGGCAAGAGGCGAAAGGCTAATGGGTAAAGGGTGTTGGGGAGATGCGATAGGAGAGGAGAGCATTGATACCGGGGAGACAAATTATTTTTAATGAAATGCCTATGAACAATTGTTAAGGAAGAAATCATTTTCAATAACTGTAAGAAATCATTAGATGAAGCTGAATCCAAAAGTATCAATAATAATCCTGAACAGGAACGGATGGAAGGAAAGGGTGAAGTGTAATGGGTATAAAAATGAATAATAGAAGATAAGTTTAATAAAGACTGAGAAAATATTATGGGAGATAAAATGCGGGACAAAAAAGAAGTGATGAGTAAAATAGGGGAACTAATCTCAAGATTTGAAGATGTAGAGATGGCTTATGTCTTCGGCTCTTTTCTCCAGAGCGATGATTTCAATGATATAGATGTAGCTTTGCTGATTTCTAAAGAACTAAATCCTTATGAGCGATTTAAATTTGCGATGAAAGTTGCAAGGGAATTGGAGAGAGAGATAAAGCCGAGGGTTGAATTTGATGTCAAAATCCAGAATTATTCACCGATTGAATTCCAGTATGAGGTATTGAAAAAGGGCAAGGTGGTATTTTTGAGAGAGAGAAGTAAGAAAGTCGAATACGAGTACGAGCTCATTTCAAACTATCTTGATTTTAGAACGACTGCTGAATGGTTAGACAAAGGATTTTTAGCGAGGGTTTAAAATGGGAATACTTAAGAAAACCCGCTACTTATAGAGAGACATTTGAAATTCTCGAAGAGGAACGAATAATTTCCGAAGAGCTTGCGAATGAGCTTTCAGATTTGGCTGGCTTCAGAAATGTTTTAGTCCATATATATTGGGAGCGTGACTTAACTTAGATGAGCTTTATGGTATTTTGCAGAATGATTTGAAGGTTTTTGAGGCTTTTAAGAAGATTGTGAAAGAATTATTGGAGGAGGAGTTATGAATGAAGGTTAAGTATGATTTTTAACTGAAATCCTCAAAGCTCCTGAAAGGAAGATAGTTGAAATTTATGGGTAAGGAGTAATGGGTAATGGGTGAAAAATGAGGAGTATAAAACTAAAGAGTCATGTGTTACAGGTCACAGATTACGGATCACGCATTTCGGATTACCCGAAAGGATGAGGAGTCATAAGGATTTGGGAATAGATTTAGAAGAGGAGATAAGGGGTTTGAGAGAGGAATGAGATTTCGCTGATGAGATATTTTACCTTCTTTTTAACCGATTATAAACCCTTTTCCTCAAATCAACGTCGAAGAAGATCACTCTTTTTTCTGATTCGTCTATCTTATAGACTATTCGATACTTTCCAACCCTCTTATCCCAGTATCCCTTTAAATCGCCTTTCAAATCAACACCAGAATATGGGTCGCTTAAAATTTCCTCGACAGCTTCTATAACCCTTTCTTTTATCTCTGCATTGAGTTTCTTCTCTTGTTTCAGGAAGCTATTCAACAAACGTGCTCTGTACATCTTCACCTTAATAGCTCTGCAATCTCTTCTGGCTTGGCATCTACATAATCACCTGTTTTTAGTTCTTCCTCTCCCTTCTTTAACCTTTTCAACGTCGCTTCGTCCATGAGCACCTCCAGCGTTTCAAGAATCTGGTCTATCTTCTCATGCGTATCATAAATCTCTTCAACTATCTTCCTTGGTATTTGGATTGTATCCGTCTCCATGATAGTAAAATATACTTTGGTTGATATATAAACTTTCGTGTAGAAAAGAAGTTTTGAAAAGATGACCCCAAAAGTATCAATAATAATCCTGAACTGGAGCGGGTGGAAGGGGATGGGTGACGAGTGGATGTGGAGGGCAAAAGGCAAGAGGCGAAAGGCTAATGGGTAAAGGGTGTCAGGGAGATGCGAGAGGAGAGCGTTGATACCGGGGAGACAAATTATTTTAAATAGAATGCCTATGAACAATTGTTAAGGAGAAAGCTAAAATACAAAAAGCTTTTTAAAGTTATATTTAAAATAATAGGTGAGGAACGAAGTCCAGGTCAGAAGCGTGTCTTTGAAAAAACTTGAGCAGGTTTAATTTAAATCTATGAAGGAGAAAGAAATGGATGAAGACAAGAGGGTTGCGGAATTTCTAAGTAAGCAAGAGTGTGTTAAACTTGCATATCTCTTCGGCTCGGTAGCGGAAGGAAAGGAAGGAAAGCTGAGCGATGTGGACATTGCAGTTTTTCTTGATGAATCGCTGAGCAAGAAGGAGCGGTTTAATCTACAATTAAAATTGATATCCGGGTTAACGAGCATCATGAAAACAGATAGAATTGACCTGGTAATCATGAATGATGCCCCCCTCTCACTCAATTACGAAATAATAAAGGCAAATCATCCTTTACTTGTTAGAGACAAAGGTAAGAAGATAGATTTCGAGCATGGAATACTATCCGGATATCTCGATAGGAGGTACTATGAAAAGAGATGGGCAGCCGAGTTCTTGAAAAAGGTTGCCGAAGGAGGGATTTAGGTGAAATTATTTATGGACGAAAAAGAGAAAGTCGCCAGAAAGATTAGGAGCATGAAGAAATACGTTGATTTTTTAAAGTCCTATAAATCAGTAACTAAGGAAAGATTGGAAGACGAATACGAGTTGAGGTCTGCAATAGAGAGAAATTTTCATCTTGCCATAGAATCTGCTTTAGATATTGGAGAGGTCCTAATTTCTGCAGAGGGTTTTGAAAAGCCAGAAGATTATAGGAGCGTTATACTGATACTTGGAAAACATAAAGTCATTCCAACTGATTTTGCAGAAAGATTTGCCGAAGCTGTGAGTTTCAGAAATATATTGGTTCATATGTATGAAGAAGTGGAAACAGGAAAACTTCATAATTACCTGCAAAACTATCTTGGAGACTTTGATGAATTCGCGAAGTACATAGCAAGATATCTTGAAAAGGAGGGAGAATGAATAACTCATCTCCTATAACAAATCACACATTACAGATTACGGATCACGGATTACGGATCACGGATTACCCCAGAGTCTCCATTATTATCCTGAACTGGAACGGGTGGGCGGATACAATAGAGTGCCTGGAATCGCTTTATCAGATTACTTATCCGAATTACGATGTTATCGTTGTGGATAACGGCTCGGAAGATGAATCTATTGAAAAGATAAAAGAGTATTGCGAAGGTAAAATAGAAGTGGAATCTAAGTTTTTTGAATATTCCAGCGAGAATAAGCCAATAAAAATCATTGAATATACAAGAGAAGAGGCGGAAGCTGGAGGTGGAAAAGAGAAAGAAATTTCTGATTTGCCTTCAAATAGAAAACTCATCCTTATAAAAAGCGAAAAGAATTATGGGTTTGCGGAAGGGAATAATATCGGGATGAGATATGCTTTGAAAGCTTTGGATCCTGATTATGTTCTGCTTTTGAATAATGATACGGTTGTTGATAAGGAGTTTCTGGGGGAGTTGGTGAAGGTTGCGGAAGAGGAGGAGAAAATAGGGATTGCTGGACCAAAGATTTATTATTACGATTATAAAGGTAGATCCGACGTGATTAATTTTACAGGAGCCAATCTCAATTTGAGGAAGCTAAAGGAGAATAGATATGGTTGTGGTGAGATAGATAAGGGTCAACTTGATAAGAGGATGGAAATTGATAAAATTGAAGGTTCAGCTATGCTTTTAAAAAGGAAAGTATTAGAAGAAGCAGGTTTATTTGATCCCGATTACTTCACCTATTGGGAAGAGACTGATCTTTGCTTCAGGGCTGCCAGGAAGGGATTTAAATCGCTGTACGCTCAAAGAGCAAAAATATGGCATAAAGAAGCCGCATCTACTGGAGGAACCTTAAGTTCTCATTACATTTACTACATAACAAGAAATCAATTCCTGTTCTTGAAAAAAAACGCTACTAAATTGCAACTTCTTTCATTTTTATTGTACTTTTTTGGATTTCGATTTTGGTTTTCAGGTGGTGTTCATCTTATATATCATAGAAACATAAACACATTCATCTCTTTTTTAAGAGGTGTTAGGGATGGTGTTAAGATGTTTCACTGATAATACATCTCTGCATCACTATTGTTATATATTCTGCTCATATTAAGTAAGGTATTATAAAACGTCAAATTTTGAAGATCTACTGACTTCCGTTCTCTTTTTACTGGTGTTATTAATATTATTTTTTTATTCTTAACATTTTCACGTCCAAGAAAGATGTAAACGTTATCTGGTATGCGTGTTGTCATCTCTTCATCTCCCCAAAAAACACGATATTTACCAATATGTGCTGTACCTGCTAACGACAACCCTCTATACTCATCAGCATATATTGTAGTATCAATATCTCTTTTATCCCTCAACCATTCTCCGGATAAAGCTTCTTGCTCGTTAGTGAGCGGATAATCTTTCGTGCTGCTCTCCTGACTCAACGCAATCGACCCTGGATGATCCTTCGCTACTTCATAAACCCATCCTGTATTAAACAACAAAAATATCACTAAAAACACAGATAATATCTTCAACGAACTCTTCACGCGTTGTTCCGTCCAGGATGCCTTAACTACTTTAGCTAACATCCTGAAAACTGTTACCCCACCTATCACACAGAACGGCGCCAGGAAAAACATCAAGATATGGTACATTCGACGTATGTTCATGTGAGTGAAATGAGGAACAAATACACAAACAAGGAATACACCAAAACTCATAATCGAAAATGCTGCAAATTCTTTGTCGAACTTTATTTCATTGCGTCTTAGTATAGATAACGCTAATTTTGTAACGCCAATAAGGATAAAAAACTGTGATGTATAATATAAAATCTTGGATACTTGATGTAATGGAGATATTGATGCCCTTCCAAAAATAGTCAATGCCTGACTCGCCCCAGGGTTCAAAAATTCTGTATATATGCTATTTGCAATGTGATCGCCTGTATTCACGATTGTGATGAATGCAGATGAACTCGAATTATACATATACCACGATAACCCAAATACGATGAACAATAAAATCGCGCCCTGTGTAAAGACTCTGCTTTTATGTTTGAGTATATATACCATGATACCGAATGCAACTAATGAGAAGAGCATATAAAGATAAGTCGTTCCATAATGCGACATGACGATTCCAATGCCAAACACGATATATAATGCTTTTCCTTTGAATGAATTCATGTCCTTGTTTAGTATTACCAATATCAGCAACATATAGAATATCTCTGCCATCTGTTGCTTTGCCAGTGCCAGCAGCTCGGTATAAAACGTGAATAGAGATATGAAGTAAAATATCGAAAGAAATGCGATTTTTTCATCGGTTTGGTTCTTAAATATGTGATATAATCCCAAGGGCAGAAGTGCGAAATGAAATGGATAGATTATCTTGAATACCCATGTTCCCTCCAGATTTAGCAGATTAGAATATATCGTTGGGAATATCGTGGAACTCAATACGCTGTTATAATTAGCGGGAATCGAGTAATCCCAAAAACCATTCGTTTCTACTAATTTATGAAAGTAATATTCAACATGAATATCCCATCCCCATAGATACATCGAGATTAATGAGTTGTGGTATAAAAGAGAGATTGCAATTACAAAAACTGCTAAAGGATACAAATTATTTGGAATGAACTTATCAAAGGCGATTAAAAGAACAATCAACGCAATTACAACAATCATTAGCATCAAAAGAATATTATTATGATGAAAATTTACTAAATACGTTCCAAGCACAGCCATAAAAGGAATTAGGCATAAAAACAATGCCGGTGGCGATAATATTTCTCCAGTGTCAATAAAACTCGGATCGGAAAAATCTTTATCTCTCATGTAGCTTATAACAGATAGCGCCAACACAACCACGCTTATTGTGATTATCAATGGCACTGTTGAGATTGGTCCAGAAATACCAAAAAAAGGATAGATCATGTTCATAAAAAATCCGGTGAACATCAAGGTTGCAATGCTCAATCCAACCGTGTATAACAGCGTTTCGATATTGCCGAGCTTATGCAATTTGAGGATTCTAAGAATGAGAATACCGGGTACAAAAGAGAGATAAATAAAACCGATGAGTTGTCTTAAGATTGGAATCTGTAAGCCCATGACATCTAAGCCTATTACGCCCCACATTGCAAGCTGAATGGCTAAGACGGCTATGATGAAATTTTTAATTCCCCAGTCGTTCATTTGCAGTAGATTATTTATTTTCATTTTTTTCTTCAGGGCTTTTTCAAAGTCAAACACACACCACCTGTCTTCATAAAAACGTTCTTCTCATCTCTAAAAAGACTATCAATATCTTTAATCACACCTAAAAATAGTTTGGAAAAGATTGGTCTAGTCCATAAAAATGGAATCTGGAACAATGATGGAATCTTATGCCAGTACTTCGTAAAATTATACTTCGTTTCACCAAAATACTCTATTCGCTCAACCTCTAATCCAGAAGGTTCTATCAACCTTTTGTAAATATCTTCTTCATTATAAACTCTTTGAAAATAACTAACGTGTTGCTGCCGTTCTTCTTCAAATGAGCCATAAGGAACGGTTATGACCATGACCCCCCCCCCCCCCCCACCCCCCCCCCCCCCCCCCCCCCCCCCCCTCTCTCCCCTACTCCCCACCTCTA
>JABUBN010000271.1_pt1 | contig 14847 bp, 12 predicted proteins | sample 7240341 | NCBI WGS metagenome assembly JABUBN01 (sample SAMN07256345, study PRJNA390944) | subsurface metagenome | isolation source: Methane hydrate marine sediment | place: Pacific Ocean: Eastern North Pacific, ODP site | reverse complement strand
GAGAACAGCAGCTATTTTTGAAAGTTGTTGATAGGCTTTACGATAGAATGGTAGGTCGCGTGATTTTTTGTATGAATCTAAATGGATAAAGTGATGGAGTTTATCAAGAAGGCGATTTGTATCAAGGTCGTAATCAGGAGATTCCAACTCAATTTCATCCCAATGTACACTGATGATATGTTTTAGTTTATTTTCATATCGGATATCGGTAAACCAGTTTAAAATAAGTTCCCGTTCTTTTTTATTGCATTTATTTTGAAAAAACTTTCTGATTAATTTTATATCTACTTCCGGCTTATTGTCGTTTTTATTCATTCCTTTTTTTATATGAAGTTCAACCGTATAATTTTTTAATAATTAGTGCTTGAAAAAATACGTATAATGCTTTGTATATTAGCCATGTACAATAATTATTAGGTTTGAATCTTTTATGGCTAAATTGCTAAATTACTCGCTTCGCTCATGAGATCGCTAACGCTAAGTTGTTAAATTGTTGTCTCATCATCAATGTTTTAGCAATTTAACAATTTAACAGTGTAACAATTCTATGAAAAATTCAACTGTTAAACTATTGCTTATGTCAATGATATTAATAACTTCAGAGTTTTCTTGCAAAGACTAATTAGTGTTGGTCTATAAAGTTGGGTAAATCTCAAAAAAATAAATAAATCAGAAATTATTACACACCCGTCAATCCCCTCTTTTTAGAGGGGAGGCAAGATACTTATTTTTTTGTCCCAAGGACTCCTTTGGAGATTTAACATAAATTTTGCTCGCGTTCCCTAAAACAATTACTTCGTGTACAAACTCTAATTTAAAAAATGTAAGTAAAAGTACTTCAGTGAAAATTAATCGAAGCACTTTTACAAACATTTCAACCCTAAATTATTATTAACCTAAACCACTCACCTATGAAAAATTCGATATCCGGGAAGTATGTGCCTTTATATATTATATCCCGGTCAACGGTTTTACACCTATTGGTGGAAAAAAAAATCACAAATAACAAATCCCAAAAGCCAAATAAAATCCAAATTTAAAATAACAATGTCTTAAACTGGTTTGAAATTTTGGTAATTGATTTTTGAATATAATGGCTATGTTTTAATTATGATATGAATTAGGTATAAATGCATATGATAGTATATCAGGTTTTTATATAATCACAGCTTAATCTCCCCCTGTTTTTAGGGGGAGAAAAAGAGGGGGTATAAGTCAATAGTAAAATAATAAATTCTTCACCCCGTGAAATAATGCTTCGCATTAAATCCACGATTTATTTCACGGTCATGTAAATAACAATAAATCAATTTATTAAATTCCAAATTGGTAAATGGATATTTTTGCAAACTGGTAATTGAATATTGTGCCAAAGGCCTGCCCGAATGACTTCGGTCGGGTGTGCATCCCTTTGGGGAAAGGCATCTCATATGAGAGAATAATGAAATTTATTATTTAACGTCCGGTTAATTGCGCCGTAAGCAACACTATACTCCTAATCAGCAATAGCAGTTACGGCACTTTTATTAACCGGTTGTACTTTCTACAATAATGGAACCTCTCCGAGGTTCTTTTCTTAGAATATAAAAAGGTAATAAAACAGGATGGATAGCAGGGTTTCTTTTCCCAATTGTTCCCTTAAGAATTTTAAAGCCTGGTGGATTTGGTTTTCAACGGTTTTTTTTGAAATGTGCAGCCGTTTGGCAATTTCCTCGCTGGTCAAATCTTCATGCCGGCTTAGCCGGAAAATCATTTTACGTTTTTCAGGTAATTTTTCGATTGCCTTATTGGCTAATTCACGAAGATTATTATACTCGATGTCCGTAACGGTTTCATCGTGTTTTTCATCGAAATCTTCAAGAAATTTGTCAAGGTATTTTCTTTCTCTTGCCTTTTTCCGGAAATATTTACGTATGGCATTATATGTAATTGTATATAAATATGCATTGAACGAAAGATGTTCTTTCAGTTCCTTACGTTTTTCCCAGATTTTCAGGAAAACTTCCTGTACAAGGCCTTCAGCATCTTCCTTTGAATCGAGATAACCATTTGCAAAATAATAGAGTTTTTTATTGTATTTTGAAAAGAGTTGATCGAATGCAAACAAATCTCCTTTTTTCAAAGATTCCACAAGCTGCCGATCGGTATTTTTAGTTTTTTCTGACAATTCAGGTTTGTTTAAGAAACAAAGTTAACCCTGTTAATTTAACATTACAAAATAATAAATAATTTTAGAACTTATCAATTAAATCAAAATGATAACGATTTTGTTAATTAACAGGGTAAATAATGCCGTTTAAAATTCAAAAAGAATAGACCTTAAGGGTTTGCTCCGCCAATAACACCGTAGAAGGACCTTTAGGAGATTTTTTTCTGTATTTTAAGAAAAAAAACGATCATTAATATTCTAAATTTCAATTACTTTTGAAATAGGAAATGTTTGTTAAAAATAGTAATGTGGTACTCATTATCAGCGAAAAAAAGATTACATTTGATACTTTAAAAAAAATCCGTGTAAGTAAGAATATCTAATGAAAGAAAAAAATTTAGGTTAAACTATTTAAAAAAATGAAAAATTTTACACGAAAAAAAACGATAGTAATTATAATGATTGTTGGAACATTCTTTGGCTGCAATCCTGGTGAAGAGATTATTATGGTCGACCGGCCTGATACAGGTAAGGCAAATGATTATTATACTGGTAACAGACCTCCGCTGGTAGCAGGTTCTTTTATAAAACTTCCGGTTGGTTCTATAAAACCGCGGGGATGGTTAAAGAAACAGCTTGAGTTGCAGGCTGACGGTTTCCACGGACATCTTCCTGAGATTAGCAGGTACCTGAACAAAGAAGGGAATGCCTGGTTAAGTCCTGATGGGCGTGGTGAGCGGGGATGGGAAGAAGAACCTTACTGGCTTAAGGGATTTAGTAACTGCGGTTATGTTCTGGGGAATGAACGTATGATCAAAGAATCACGTGTCTGGATAGAGGGAGCGCTTAACAGCAGGCAATCTGACGGCTGGTTTGGTCCTTCATACAGGGAAGGTGGAGCTGCTACGAAACTTAAAGGACGGACAGACCTTTGGCCAAACATGATCATGCTGTTCTGCCTGCAGGACTATTATGAGTTTACCGGGAGTAAAGATAAACGTGTTATTGACCTTATGACCGGCTATTTCAGATACCTCTCAACAATTCCGGACGAGGATTTTTTGGTTGGATACTGGCCAAGGATAAGAGGAGGGGACATGCTGTACAGTGTCATCTGGCTTTATAACCGTACAGGGGAAGACCGGTTGCTCGATTTTGCCGGTAAAGTGCATCGTAATACGGCTAAATGGGAGCAGGATGTTATCAACTGGCATAATGTAAATATTTCGCAGGATTTCGGTGAGCCTGCAACCTTTTACCTGGTATCGCAAGATTCAGCGCATCTTACTGCGGCAGATCGGAACTGGCAGAAAGTACGCGATCTGTATGGTCAGGTGCCTGGCGGTATGTTCGGTGGTGATGAGAACTGCCGCCCCGGCTATACAGGCCCACGCCAGGCAGTTGAAACTTGTGGGATGGTTGAAATGATGCTTTCGCATGAGATATTAATGATGATTTCCGGTGATACCAAATGGGCTGACCGCCGCGAAGATGTTGCATTTAATTCATTTCCTGCTTCAATGACTGCTGATCTGAAAGCATTGCGTTATCTTACTGCACCTAATCTGGTTCAGTCAGACCGGCACAGCAAAGCTCCAGGCTTACAAAATAGCGGTCCGATGCTGCTGATGGATCCTCATCGCCACCGTTGTTGCCGGCATAATGTAGGACATGGCTGGCCCTATTATGCCGAACATTTGTGGGCAGCAACAAGGGATAATGGTCTTGCAGCATTACTTTATTCTGCTTCTGAGGTTAACGCCACGGTTGGCAATGGTACAAGTGTGACAATTACAGAAAATACTCACTATCCTTTCGAAGAACAAATTGAGTTCGTTATGTCACTGCCTGACCAGGTATCGTTCCCTTTATATCTGCGCGTGCCTGGATGGTGCGACAAACCTGAACTGGAAATAAACGGTAAGCAGGAAAAAATCCCAGCCAGGCAAGGTTTGTATATACTTATTAAACGCGTTTGGTCAGACGGCGATAAAGTTAGTTTGAAGTTAAATATGGATATCAGGCTGACAAAATGGACGAAAAATAAAAATAGTGTTTCTGTAAGTCGTGGACCGTTAAGCTATTCACTTAAAATTGGGGAGAAATATGTTCGCCAGGGAGGTTCTGATAAGTGGCCTGCATGGGAAATATATCCGACAACAGACTGGAACTACGGGCTTGTGTTGGAGGTAGAAAATCCTGCTGCACAATTTGAATTTGTGCAAAGATCCTGGCCTGAAAATAATCAGCCTTTTGTAGCTGATGCTGCTCCGGTTGAAATAATGGCTAAAGCCAGGAAAATTCAGGCATGGCAACAGGATTCCCTGGGATTGGTTGGTAAGCTTCAACAGAGTCCGGTGAGAACTGATGAGCCGATCGAGACCGTTACCCTGATCCCTATGGGATGCGCGCGTTTAAGAATATCATCTTTTCCAACCGTTACAACAGACAGCGCGGGACATCAATTGAGAATGCCATCAGGAAGGTAGAATCGTTGTATTTAAAACTGAACCAGTAAAACAGGTTTTAAATAAATAACCGGTACATATTCCCTTCCCTCAACCGTTATTCGTTGATCGGTCAGGAAGCGCGTTTTGGAGAACATGTAACGGTTAAGAAATATTACGAACTTAACGAAGTGATCTCATGAGCGATAGTGAATAATCACTACTTACGTTATACGATACGGGCCCTGTGAAATAGTGGCGAAGCCCTGCCCGCCCGCCTGAATTATTCGGGCAGGAATAAGTCAGGCGGGCACTGCTGCGAAGCAGCATTTCACAGGGCAGGCTTCGTTACCGAAAACCGATTGGCGATTTTTTCCACATCCGCCGGATACCGAAAATCGGAAGCTGTCCCTATTTTTTTAACAACATTAAAACCCTAACCAAACCATTTCCTTTCTCTATTCAAATCAGAGTTTAAGGTATTATAGGTAATATTGGCATTATCGATTATCTGAAAATCAAACATCCCAACGCAGATAAAATCAGCTCCATTTTCAAAAGCGTATTTAAATCCGTCTTCCGGTTTGATAGCTCCGGCTGCCAATATTTTATAGGCAATCCAGGGTATTTTGCAGGTTTTGAAAAAAGCAGCCGTATCCTCAGAGTCAACACACCAGATGTTGTCGTGTTGTTGATTGTGGTCCAAGCTGCTGGGTGCATTAACTATATATTCGTTTCGGTTTTCCTTGGGATGTGCCGACCAGTATTGGTCATGATGCATGGTTTTCATGAAAAAATCCGGTTCAATTCCATATTCAATACAACTCCGCGGAACTTTTATGGAATGAGCGGCAGTTCCGGCTATCAAACCTTGTGATTTGATGAATTCAATGGGTTTAACCAGGAATTCCAACCGGTTATTATATACAATTTTATCGGCAATGTTTCCCATTACAAAAGCGCCAATTGCCCCATTATCAATGGCTATCTGAATATTAGAAAGATCGTCATCTTTTGGATATGTCTGAGCCAGCCACTGAATTTTACCGCCTCTTTTCCAATATTCTTTAAGTATCCGGATGGTCTGTTCATCTGTCCTCATAATCGTGGTATTGATACCACAGGCTTCGTACAACCAAAGTGTTTTAATCACCTTTTCATCAGTAAAGTAGTTCTTAATCCAGGTTGAAACATAAATCAAATCACGTGCATGGGCAAATCCAGCAACAAGGTTGCCTCCCGGTATCACACGGCTGATCTCCACATTCTTAATTTTTCCCATTGGAACTTTTCCTTTTAGTTCACTTATATCCCAATCCTTTCTGGTTAAAACCGAAGCGCTGGTTATGGCATCTGCCTTTTTCAATCCTTCTTCCTCAAAACTGAACCAGCCGATCTTTTTCGCCATTCCGAAAAATACACCACCAAAAACCGGCACAACCGCCAGGTTTTTAATCAACTCCCTTCTGCTGTTTACACCTGCTTCAAGAATTTCATGGTTATCCTTCTCCGGAAATTTCTTTCCCTTTCTTTTCCGAATAAAAATTTTTAACAACCGATCGAGACTCCACAAATAATCTTTTCTGATCGAAGCGAAAACAATTAAAATGCCCGCTTCAATCATATCTTTATTAATGATGAAATAGTGTCCTTCTGCAAGTGCATTTGAATGGACGAACGGCGGATTCGCCACATAATACAAAAACAATAAAAGAACTCCCGAAATGCTGGCCACCCGGGTAAACATGCCCAAAAACAAACCCATACCAATCAAAATCAGCCCCCAGACATTTAAAAAATCAGTGATTGCTAAAGCTGTCGGACTGGCAATAATCCAATGAAAAAATCCGGATAAAAACCATTTGGACTCCATTAAATAAGAATAGGATGACCAGTTGGGTGCAGCGAGTTTGATAATACCTTCATATAAAAAATGCCAGCCCACCAAAATCCGTAAAACAGTTAAAATAATTGGTATGATATTCACTTGATTTTCTCTTTTCATTTCGTTTTCATCTTTAAGGAAAAATAATAATTGTCAATTTTGCAAGGTCGTTTATAAAAATTTGTTTTAATAATAATTTTCGAAAGACACAGACTTCTTAACAAATATTTATATAGGTTAGTTCCGGAAATTGATCTGGCTCATCCGAAGCATAAAAAGCCATAAAGCCCGCTCTTCCGGCAGCCTTATGATCAGGTTTATCATATTCGCCATAAATAGGATCATGAGTCAGAACAACATCCGGCCTATATGCTCTTATTGCTGCAACCATATGACGGACTATCTTATCATATCCTTTCCATAATCTCAAGTTAACATGAAAACTCCTGCATCCATAATTGCCTGTATCAAACTCATCAAAGTACAAAGTGGTTTTAACTCCCATAAGATAGTGACTTCTGTAACATTCATAATTATAATATACCCCTCATGATATTAACGATGCCGAATCTTTATCAAGATAGAGCCATACTGCATTATGTTGTTGCAGAATAGACGATGGTACATCCGGAGTAACAGATCCTTCCAAAGTATTTTTAACAGCCTTTGCCTTACGAGTATCCGGAACACTACATATAATCGCTTTCGATTTTAGTATCTGCTTAACAGACATGCTAATTGCTTTTCCAGGAACTTCATCAAGAGTAGCAAACCATCCTTCACCCAGTTGTTGCTTACGACATGCTTCGTCCAAATTTACAGCAAGAAAAGCCTCGCCGGTCTCGAAATCCGCCGGTGGGTCATTAAATGCTAAATGACCATTCTCTCCAATACCTATAAAAGCAACATCAATGGGTCGTTTACCTATTAAATTACCCAAACGGATACATTCACTTACCGGATCAGCCTCTCCATTTACATAATTAAACTCTTTTGGTGACACAATATCCACAAACCGTTCTTTAAGATATTTACGAAACGATGCAGGATGCGTTTTTGATATCCCAATGTACTCATCCAGGTGAAAAGCAGTAACTTTCGTCCAGTCAATATTCTCATTTACCAATTCGTTCAACATTTCAAACTGAGATGCCCCGGTTGCAACAATGATATTTGCCTCTCCCTTTTCAGAAATCGCTTTACAAATCAGTTCAGCACCTCTATTGGCTGCTTCTTTACCAAGTTCCTCCTTGGTGTCTGAAATTATAATTTCCATACTTAATTTATCCTAATATCGTTATTTTAAATCAATTAAATCATCTGTTTTTATCATAAAAAATCAACAATAGCAAGATATGCCGTTAACAAACTAAACAACATAACTGCTATTAAACCTATGTTCATCCCGGAGCCTGCTACATATTTATTCATTAATGACTTCCGGTTAATCAGTATAAAAACAGGAATTGCTACGGCAGGCAATATAAGCGCCTGGAATGCTTGCGAAAACACCATCAGAAGCGGTGGTGTTGTATCAATAAATTGCATCCCAAATCCGAAAAGAATTCCAATTAGTCCAAGTATGCGATACATAGGCGAATGAATATTTCTTTCTTTACCCGTATAATCGCTAATCAGCCAGGGAGCTATTAAAATTATAGGAAAAACTGTAGAAATACCGGCTCCGGCAATTCCCAGAATGAGAATAAAAGCTGCGATCTTCCCGCCAATTGGTTCGAAAAGGTTTATCATTTCAACCGTATCGGTCAAATTTAATCCCATTACATGCAAAGTACCCGCGGAAACTGCCATGATTACCAAACTTAGAAAAAACATCATTGAAGCCGAAACTGCTGCATCATTCTTCTCATTCTTCAGATTTTTAATTGTCCAACCTTTTTCAGCAACCACTGTACTGCGCATAATGAAAACCGCTGCAGAACAAGTTGTTCCGGCTATGGCAGCAATTAACAGGAAAGAACCCGGTTTATTAGGGATACTTGGGACAAGACCACTTATTATTGCTGAAATACTTGGTTTAACCATAAAAAACACGGCAATAAAAGAGAGGGCCATAAGGATCACAAAAAAGGTAAGTATTTTCTCGAAAGTTTGATAATACCCTTTCCATAGCAATACATATAAAGCCACTACCAAAATAAACGTTATCCAAAATGTACTAAATCCGGCGCCACCCCATAAGAGCCTTGAACCTTCCTGCAAAAGATCGGCAACAATTCCAAAGATGCCCATCAGGGCAAGTATTTCACCTATAACTAAAGCAATTATAATATAGATTGCCAATACCTTACCATATGTAAAATTGTTTTTAATATTGAACATGGCGGTTTTACCGGTAACCAAGGTTGTTTTGCCGTAAGCCACCATTAAAATATAGGTAAAGATACATGACAAAACCAATGTCCAGGTTAAAGTCATTCCATGTTCTGCACCCACTTTAGCCATTGTAGTAACACTGCCGGTTCCTATGTTATAGCCGATTAAAAACAAACCGGGGCCGATCGCACTTAATCCAATAAGTATTTTCCTGAGAATCTGGTTATCTTTCATATAATTTACGATATCCTTAATGACCACCAAATGACTTCTTAATGACCACTTGATGACCCATTCTTACTTCTTACTTTTCTTTAGAGTCAAAGAGTTGCAAAAGCAAGTTTTTGGCTTCCGTAAATACTCAGTTAAAGAAGCAATCCCTGCATATATCTTTTATGCTTTTAAATTAGTTACATTTTAACCTTCCTGCTTTTCGACTGTTCGACTTTTGACCTTTAACCTTAACGACCCCAATGAAATGAGGTACGAAACCATTTCACCAGGGAAGGAGCATATTTCACTGTGGTAAAAAGGCGAAAGTAATAACTGCCTAATCGCCACCTAATTACAACTGAATTACAACTGAATTACTATTGAATTACCATTGAATTACCATTGTATGACTATCGTATGACCACTTAACAAAAAAACTTCAACCATTCTATTCTTTCGAATAAACTATCTTACCGGCAACAATTGTTTTTTGAATTACAATTTCGCCCTGTTCAATAGTAAATAATATCAAATCTGCCCGTTTCCCCTGGCTGATTTCACCAAGTTCATCCAAATCAAACATTTTAGCAGGATTTGTACTTGCCATTTGAATCGCATCTTTCAAACGGCATTGTGTAAACTGTATCATGTTACTTACACATTTACTGATTGGTGAAGCAGCTCCGGCTAAAACATTTTCAGCTGGAAATTTTACAACATTAGGGGTTAATAAAACCTTTCTTTCACCACGGATATATTCTCCGGGGGGAAGTCCTGCCAAATCTAAGGCATCGGAGACTAAAATTATATTACCCGGTCCTTTAACTTTATAGAAACTTTGAATCTCCTCTTTGGTGAGGTGGTATCCATCGGCAATAATGGTTGGGGTTAAACGGTCATCTGCCAATTGTGGCCAGAGTGGATTATTGTGACGGTTTATCATGTTCGCACAACCATTTCCGAGATGAGTGCTCATAGAAGCGCCGGCATCAATAGCTTCCTTGATAGTTTCTGCCGAACCATTATGATGTCCCAATGAAACCACGACCCCGTTTTCCACACATTTCCGAATAAAGGGAATAGCTCCTTCAACTTCCGGGGCCACGGTAATCAGTTTTATTCTTTTTTTTGCAGCATTTTGATATTCCAGAAATTCCTGCCAATCAGGCTTCCTGATATATTTTTCAAGATGTGCGCCACGGAAACCTTTTACGGGTGAGATGTAAGGCCCTTCAAGATGAAAACCGGGGATTGAAACCCCAATTTCCGGATCATCCAGCGCCTGGGCTAAAATGGTAAAGTTTTTCTTTAACGCGTCATGATCGTCGGTAATCAATGTCGGGAAAAATGTAGTAACACCTTCTTTCCACAATTCCCTTGTTGCTTCACGAATTCCATTCAATGTTAAATCCTGACCGGCAAAATCCACGCCCATGTAACCGTTGATCTGAACATCTATCAGGCCGGGGGCTATAAACACTTTAGGAATACCAGTTTCTACCTCCTTATGTTGAATTTCCGCAAACCGGCCATTTGTAATTTTAATAATGACAGGCTTACCATCCAGATAAAAATGTCCTTCTATTACCAGTGTATCCTGCTGACCTGCAAATACTGAAAAGGAAAGAACAAATTTAATTAAGTAAATAATTATCGCGTTTTTCATCCTATAATTACTCATGATTATTATATTCTTATTGTTTGTTTTTTACACACTCCTTAGTCCCCTTCCTGCCGTCAGGCAGGACAATAGTCAGGGGCGAAGCGCCTGATATTAGTCAGGGCTTGACTTTAAGTCAAACCCCGACTAAGTTAAGTGAAATTGTTGATAAATTTCAGGTATCTATTCCGTATAGCCTTTTCCAGTTTCCCGGTGATATCTCTCATGGGATCCATTCCCATGGCATTCCAGGGAGTCGTTTTGCTATCCCACATTGCAAATCCATCATGATGCTCAGCCACCGGTCCGGCAAAACGGGCTCCGGCTTTGACAAACAGGTCAGCCCATTCATCCGCATTAAATTTCTCTGCCTTGAACAATGGCACAAAATCATGGTAACTAAATTCGGAAGGGTGCCCGTAAGTTTCAAGGTGATGTTCATAAACATCGTTTCCTTCGATATGCATATTCCTCTGATACCATTCAGTTCCATAGGCCGGAACTGAGTACACACCCCAGTGAAAATAGATACCTGGTTTTGCATCGTGGAACCATTCCGGGGAAGCCTCATGCTTGCTTAACGATTTCCAGTCAGGTCATTAGGATTTCACTTCCTGTGACGGCTTGCAGCCTGCCAACAGTATGATTACGATTAAAAATTCCAGTAGTCTTATCATTTGATTTTTTTTGGTTGCAAAATAAAGATTTCATGTGTTCAGATCCAGTACTATTTTCATCACCTTTCCCGGGTCATCCGCCCAGGATTGGACCGCTTCAGGGGCTTCTTCCGGTTTTACTTTCATGGTAAGCATTTTTTCCAGAGGGAATTTGCCATCATCGAGGTATGAGATCACCTCCATGAAATCATCGGATGTGGCATTCCGTGAGCCCAAGATATCCATTTCCTTCTGCACGAAAAGCTTGGTGGCAAAGGATACTTCCTGTCCCGCGTATCCTATGCATACCACCCTTCCTGTAAAGGCAACCTCATCGATGGCTGCACGGTAGGTAATGGGATTGCCGGCGGCTTCAACCACAACATCCGGACCGTCTCCATCTGTGAGTTTATCCAGCTTTTCATGCAGATACTCTTTCATGGAGTTGATCGTATGATGCGCACCCAGCGCCCTGGCAAGTTCGAGTTTATGATCATCAATATCAACGGCAATCACTTTGGCTCCAATAAGAACGGTACGAACGATGGCTCCGGCACCGATCATACCGCAGCCCAGTACTACCACGGTATCAGAATCATTTACCCGGCCGCGCTCAACGGCATGGAATCCAACCGTCAGTGGTTCCACCATGACAAGTTCAAGCTCATTCAGTGCAGGTGCCTTTAATACCTTCTGCCAGGGAACAGCCAGGTATTCCTGCATGGCACCATCACACTGAACCCCAAGGGTCTGGTTAAACTGGCAGGCATGGCTCCTTCCCCTGCGGCATGAAGGACATTTTCCACAATTGGTGTAGGGTACGACGGTAACAAGGTCTCCTGCCGAAAATCCTTCCGGGACCTCAGTTCCCACCTCCACGATCTCGGCAGAAATCTCATGCCCCGGGACCCTGGGATACTGTACCATGGGATTCTTTCCCAGGTAGGTACTGAGATCGGATCCGCAGAACCCGACATATCTCAGCCTGATCAATACTCCCCCTGTTCCGAGCTGTGGTTTTTCTCGCTCAACCACCTCGATGGAACCTGGTTTATTTATGACTAATGCCTTCATCACTGGTTAAACCTTTTACACAAATTTATAATTCGGATTGATCAATTCCATCTCTTTCATATCTTTCCAGAAAGCCCCGGGTATTTTCCTCTGCAGGACCTCTACGTTACGCTTCATTTTTTCCGGTTTGCCGGTATTCAATGCCATGCTGATTATGGCCGGATGAGACATACCGAACTGCATGCAGGCATCACCGGGATTCACACCATGTTTCCTGCAGATTTCATTAAATTTTTCCCTCCAGGGATAGATGATTTTTCCCTTCTCTGAATCCGGTTTGATATTCTGGTAATCAAACAGGTTGCCGCCCGTAAGGAAACCTCCGTGAAAGACGGCGGAATTGATGATCCCTACTCCATTCTCATGAAGGAGATCAATTAAGGAGACCAACTCATCTGGATGATGGAATATGGTAAAACTGTTGGCCAGCATGACCCAGTCGAAAGCGACATGTTCATATAGTTTCTGAATGGTTTTCCAGTCCTTCGAACCAATGCCGACGGCCTTCGCCTCTCCCTGTTTTTTCAGGTCGAAAAGAGCACGGTATGATTCTAGCACCTCATCCAGGCGCCTTTTCCTGTCGTCCTCATCCCTTGCTGCAAACAGGTATTCATCCGGATCATGTAGGGACACCACTTCCGAACGGTAAGTTCCTCCCAGCAGTTCATTTCCCTGCCTGAAGCAGTTGATGATGCCTTCGTAGCTGAAAGTCTGTATTGCATCGTTTTCCAGGTCTGTCCATACTCCCGGTTCGAAGGTTGGTTCAGGAGTTTCAAGCGGAACACGGTACCAGCCCAGCTTGTTGCTGATGATGATATCCTCAGGGGCGATCCCGAGGTCCTCCAGGCCTCTTCCAATGATTTCAAGTGCCAGTCCCGCTCCATACTTCCCGGCCGAATCAATCACGACCGGCTTCCCAGTACATTCGAACCACTTTTCCATTAAGGCTAGCTTATCCTCATATGAAAGAGCGGTATACAGGTTACCCAGGTTACTGGTCCTGTAAATGATAGCAGGAACTTCCAGTCCTGTCTTCCCGAGTGGTTTCTTATCTGTTAGTTTCATGTAATGCAAGTATTTCAGAATTAATGGGTAAAAGTTCGGGTTTTGTATCCATAAATGGCAATAACCACAAAACAGATCAGCGGAATAACAAATGATGCATTTTCAGCAGGCATGGAGAAAACCGTTCCCTGCTTGATGATGGCACCCTGCAGCGGGGGCATCACTGATCCTCCGAGGATCGCCATTATTAGCCCCGCAGCACCGAATTTCGCATCTTCTCCAAGCCCTCTCAAGGCAATACCATATATGGTGGGGAACATCAATGACATGCAGGCCGATACGCCAACCAGACAATAGAGGCCCAGAATATTCTGGAATAATATCACACCTGCCACCAGTGCAAATCCACCGAAGGCAAAAAACATCAGTAAGTGTCCTGGCCTAACAAACCTCATCAGGAATGTGCTGATAAAACGGCTTGCAATAAATATGGCCATAGCAACAATATTGTATTGTTGTGAAAGCACTTCAGCTTCCTGTTCTCCCATTCCCTGGCTCATAAAATAACGCGTACCATAGTGTACAATAAAAGTCCAGCACATGATCTGGGCTCCCACGTAAAAAAACTGGGCAATAACTCCCTCCCTATAACGTGGAAGTGAGAAAATCCGCTTAATCGTAGGAAAAAAATCGATCGTATGATTCGATTCCGCATTCCTTGGCATCCTTACCATCGCGATGATGGCGAACATAACCAGAATGACGATACCTATGATGATATAGGGTGAACTCAGAATATCCAGGTCGTGCACCTTCACAGTCTCGAACTCTTCAAGTGTCAGAAGTTCACGCTGGGCTGTATCCCTGGGATCAAGTCTCGCCTGGATAAAAGTCTTGGCCACAAACATACCTGTAATGGATCCTATCGGATTGAATGACTGCGCAAAATTGAGTCGTTGCGTAGATGACTCCTCGGCCCCCATTGACAGGATATAAGGATTGACGCTGGTTTCCAGAAAGGACAGTCCACATGTAAGGATAAAATACGCTGTAAGAAAGGGCGCATATATGCCAGTGGCGCTTGCCGGAATAAACAGAAGGGCACCCGTGGCATAAAGTCCGAGTCCCACAAGTATACCGGCCTTGTATGTAAAACGCCGGATAAAGATGGCCGCCGGGAAGGCCATGGCGAAATAACCACCGTAAAAGGCAACCTGTACCATGGAACCTTGCACCGTACTCATCAGAAATATCTTTGAAAAAGCTTTTACCATCGGATTGGTAATATCATTGGCAAAACCCCAGAGGGCGAAACAGGAGGTGATAAGGATGAAAGGCACCACATATTTTGCCTCCAGGAACTTGGCTTTGTTTTCTGTCATGGTCAGTTTATTTTAAGTTGATAAAAGTCAATGCAAAAG
>JABUBN010000270.1_pt1 | contig 14865 bp, 23 predicted proteins | sample 7240341 | NCBI WGS metagenome assembly JABUBN01 (sample SAMN07256345, study PRJNA390944) | subsurface metagenome | isolation source: Methane hydrate marine sediment | place: Pacific Ocean: Eastern North Pacific, ODP site | reverse complement strand
ACGGGCGGAGTAGCTTTAGCGGTTGGGAACGGGTCGAGCCTGCTGAATACGCCGCGGTCCTTTCTGGAGAAGTACCCGACCTTTGGGATGAATTTCGTCCACTGGTGGGCGAAACGGAAGTTGCCTGAAGATCACGACCTGCACGCGTTCTGCCCTGATGTGTGGTGCTGTCTCGATGTGCGATCGCTGGAGGCTGTCGCAGATCTGCCGGATGGTGTTGTGAAGTTTGCATCACCGAGGTTCGAGAAGACAGTCGAGCCGTTTGGTTACAACGTAGACGGGGTAATCTTCGAAGCCTTGCAGGAAAGGATAGAGGGGCTTGGCTGGGTCGACGGGACGAATTATGGAACGACGCTGATCTTTGCCGCGCATCTGGCTGACCATTTTGGAGCGAATCCGGTTCTGGTGGTCGGGTTCGATTGCACAAGGCCAATGAGTCTGACGCGCAAGGATCGGAGTGGTCTGACTGGAGCGCCGCACTTTTATGATCCTGATCAGGAGTTCCAGAAGCAGAAGACTTGGGATAAGCAGTTTCTCGTTTTCTCGAATTGGATGAAGGCGAAAGGAAAGAGAGTGTTGAATTTGAGTGAGCCAACGATGGCGACGGGGATGGAACGGGATAAGGTCGAGAACTGGATATGACTGCCAAAGGTCCGATTCTTCCGGGGCAGACAGATCTGAGATTTATGAACAATCCGAGAACGCTGAAGTTTGGTGATCGTAGAGATGTTGTTGAGACGAAGGATCGTACTCGCACGTTCACGATCAAGAAGCAGGAAGGGTGATAGATGGCGAAAGAAGTTTTCGATTTCTATGTTCGCGAGGGGATGACTGACCCGATAACTGTCGAGCTTCAGGATGTCGATAAGGACACGAGGGCGAAGACGGCGGCGTCTCTCGCAGAGGCGGTAGACGTCACGTGGAATTTCAAGCCTCGAAGCGGAGGCGATCTGAAGACGTTCACGGACGGGACGGGAGGTAAGGTGTCGATTGTTGAGCCGGTTACGAGTGGCCTGACTATGCTCTCGCCAGCCGTGGATGATTGGAAGTTTGCTGATCTTGGATATATCATGTGGATTGTGGTGACGGATGGTGATGGAAAAGTCATCGACTACCCGAGCGAACGCAACATGCTGGTTGGCGTTCTCGATAATTCGTAGATGTTTTATCTTGGGATCAAGTTGGTCGATATGTACGTGATCATCCGCCGCGAGCAAGATGTGCTCGTGACGGTGTTGGAGGTTGCCGGTTCTCCGATGGAGATCACCCAGCCGCTAGAGCACAGATTCGATGTGACATTGACGTTGCAAAATGTAACCGTGATTGGAGGACTCGATGAGAAAGGTGGTTTGGGTTCACCATCCGTGGATTGATGGTAAGCCTGATGATGTAGCTCGCACGGTGCTGGATCTGAAATGCGATACCGTCATCATGAAGATGAGCGATGGGGGAAGCCTGTACGCTGAAAGCCTGTATCGCAAGGCGAGAGGTGAGAACACTGAGGCGTACGTGAAGGCGTTCAAAGCCGCGGGGTTGCACGTGCGCGGTTTCCATTGGGGTCGGGTTGATGTATCGGTAGGTTCGGAGATCTCCGCGATTGCGAAGGCGATCGAGAGGTATAAGCCCGAGCCGCCATTCTGTCTGAACATGGAAGCGAATTACAACGGGCAGATCAGGAGAGCCGACGATCTGATGGCTGGTCTGCGACCGGACATGCAGTACTCGTTGTCGAGTGGCAGGTTCCCGTACGTGTTCCCAGCTTCATTGAACTGGCCTACGTTTTTGAACGTGTGCACGCTGGTCGAACAGCAGATTTATTTCTACGGTGTCAGGACTGTTGCAGGTGCGAAGTCGCAGACGTTCACGAGCATGGAGCAGTACGATCGGAAGTACCGCGAGATCCATCATCCCGAAGATCCGTATCTGCCCGCGCTCCCGACGCACAAATGGCGTGATTGGAAGCCGACGCCAGATCAGCTTGATGCTTGCGTTGAATCGCTCATGTCGTGGTCGGGTAAGACGATCGAGGGAGTCAGTTTCTTCGTGCTGGAGCATTTGACTCTGCCGGACATGACGGAGCTGTACGATTGGGTGAGGGATCTGAAGTTGGATGATGGAGTGGAGCCGCCTCCGCCTCCGCCCGTTCCCAAGGGCAAGGTGTTGGTGAGACACACGTCGAATGTGGATATGGCTGTGGAGCTTGACGACTCGCTGTAGTGTCGTACACTTGTATGAAGTAAGAGGCTGGAAGGCTGGATGAAGCGAAGGAGGAATCGAACATGTTTTTCATGTTGTGGGCAGTGGTCGGGGTCGTAGCTGAAGCTGTTGGCCTGACCGAAGTGCAGTTCTTGATCATAGGTACTATTTCGAACGTGATCATTTGGGTGTTGCGCATCCTGCTGAATAAGGTAGGCTGGCAACCGCCTCGTGAGGTCCTGCTTGTGTTCATTTGGATTACCGGTGGCGCGCTCGCTATTGGGTTCACGCCGCTCGATTTTCCGACTGGAGGCTTTGAAAATTGGATCTCGTTCCTGACTGTTCAGATCGGGCCGATAATGGCACTTGCTTGGACGATCTATCAAGCTATCGGCAAGAGGATCTTTGATGCAGTTGACGACCGCGTGGAAGCGCTGGCATTTCGGCGCTGATCGCGTGTAATCGGATGTGAGATCCAGCCTCTTCACTTCCTTTTAAGTACGTCGAGACCTCGAAGGGTGATTCGGGGTCTCTTCGTTTTAAGCGGGAAACACAACCATCTACACCCAAACATACCTAGAGCGCATGTCCGTCGTGCCACAAGCGTTTCTAGTGCCTTCTACGGCGCACAAAATACTCGACACAACCCGAAAACTGTAAGAAGTGCAGAAAAGCGCCGGTAGGGCTGTCCGGCATCAGGTTATTATCAGGTCCACGGTCTATTTATACTTGACAAACTCAGCGCACGTGTTATGCTATATGTAGTGGTAAACAAAAAGCAAAGGAGATTGAGATGACCGACAGAATGTACCACCTCAGCAAGTCAGTAAAATTGATGGGCACGAACGTGATCGAAACCGATGTCGATACCGGCGAGCGCCGGATCATCGCAGTAATTCGGAAGCTCGACGGCGAGTACATGAGCCGAGTTGATCTGGAGACAGCAGATCGCCGCGAATTGGAAGTTGACAAGCGGTTCACTGGCGAGACGGAGCAGGAAGTTTTTGCTCAGATCGTTGAGGAGTTGAGCTGACATGACCAAGCAAATTGATGTAGTGGTGATCGACGAAGATAGACCGAAGGTTGGCGACCAGTTGAAGCTCGAAGGCAAGTGGATTGTAGTGACCGTGATCTTCGGTCATGTTGCCTCCGCTATGCCTTTGAGACAAACCCTTCCACTCATTCTACATTTTTGTCCTTTTTGGATGGCTTATCGTCCTCGTCCTTCTCCGGCTCCATGTTGGCGAAGCGACGGCCTGTTGCATCCAGAAAATCCAGAATGAAGCCCGCAAGACCTGATGGCATTCCCGCGATTGTAAATTCTTCGCTGTTGAGCCGTTCCCATATAATCGTTTCTTGGTAGGCGGTCAACGTGAAATCATTTTCTTTCGCATCATCAATCTCGGCTACACGCTCGGCCAATTTCAGCCACTTCGCTTGTTCGGTGAGCTTAACACGCGTCGGGCGACCTTCTCTGCCAACAGCAACAAAGTTCACGATCATTTCTAGCCATCGCCTATCATGAATAAACGAATCTGAATCGAGCATCCGAGAAAACATATCATGAAGACGATCTTTTGCTTCGGGAGTCGGCAACCTGAGAATTACACGAAGTTGGTCCGAATCAAGCATTATAGATATTCCCGTTTTTCGCTTCTTGAGCTTTAAGGTGGTGCTCATTATCAATCTCCGTTTATGTTTGGTTCTTCAAATGTGGAAATGTAATTCCCCGACGGTTGTCAATATATAACCTACACGTGCTTCGCATGGCTAGCGTCGTGCCAGTGTGCGCCGCCGTGATTCACAAATACCCAACCTCCGGGTTCGCCTATCATAACTTCGTCGATCTCGGCGTGCAGGTAGAAATCCTGATTGCCTGTTCCTTCTCTATCTTCTATTGCGAAATTATTTGTTGAGTCATGCACCACAATCGCAAGAATCTGCCCGTCCACGCCGCCCACGGTTCCACCTAGCGTAACGTCGTTGCTGGATGTGTCTATAAATACAGTGTTCACTCCTGACACATCGAGATTATCCGTTGGCCCTGCGGCTGACAGAATCAGCACAGCAGATGATATTGCTCCGGCTACTTCCAGTGTACTATGCGGATCTGCTACTCCGATTCCAACTCTATTTAGCTCCGCATCGACAAACAACATATTAGCGTTGCCGACTGACGCTACGCGGAAGTTTATATCGCGGGCTGCGTTGTTGAAGAACGTTTCCCCTGTCGTGCCTGCCCGGATAGCAACCTCACCGCCCATAGTGATTTCAGCTCCACCTGCCGGACCGGGCCAGAGGTCACACTGAGCCCGGTCAGCTATTGCAGGATTAACACGTACCTGCCAAGATACAATGGGTGCTAACTGTAGTAGAATGCCGCCGTCAGATACCTCACGGTTGATAATATAGAAATTGTTGCCGTCGTTCATATAGATGTGCGCGCCTTCGGCACTTGAGACGTCGCCATCTGCCGCCCTGAAGCGTACCCTGTAGGAGTTATCTACGGTGATGCCATCGGTGTTGATTACAACCGCGCCCAGATCTGCTGTGCCGGTAACATTAATCCCTGCCGCAAAGTTGGCAGTTGGAGTAACTTCAAGAGTGGTAGCAGGATTGAGAGTCAGTGCGCCAGCCGTGGTCGTAATAGCCTGCGCTCCGGTAAAATCGAGATCGCCGTCCAACTGCCGTGACCCATCGGCAAGGAAGTACGGAGTATGCGGGTCTGACAATCCGACGTGAGTCGAAATCAGAGCGTCGATCGCATTGTCGATGCTCTGACCTCCCACCAGCTCGGCGGTAATTATTGCTTCAACTTCGGAGTCGGCATAGCGCGTGTGATGTGCATCCGAAATTGCGTCATGCGTGGCAATCAACGAATCTATCGCGAGGTCAATGCTTTGCCCGTCAACCAGCTCCGCGGTGATAACCGCCTCGACTTCCGTAACTGTCGTATTGGCGGCGATGAGCGTATCCATACCGTCGATCTTGTCATAGACAGCGTTCTGTGAGGGAGCATGAGTAGCGTCACCATCCCACCCACTGCCGTAAATATCGTTCTCTACAAACTCTCCTCCTACTCCTGAAGCAAACTCAAGTGCATCTTCTCCAGTGTTTACTGCAACAACTTGACCTTGTTTTCCAGAGTAACTAGCTGGCGTGTCACCATGCCCAATAAAAGTATTGGCATCACCCTTCCTCTGAATCAGCAGAGCTTCAACTTCCTTCAGTCTCTTATCGTGATCCTTCAGTTTTTCGCCCGTGATCTTATACGGATCGAGCTGTGGATCTCGCATCAAGACACCTCCCTGAACCGGAAGCTGACCATTTCTTTACCATCCTGCATTGACAGATCTGCGCTAACAATTTTCATCTTCAGATCTAATCCTAAAAACTCAATGGCTACGAGATCTCCTAAGAAATAATGCTCACCATAGAACATCTCCCGCGTCTGTACAAGATCAAAACTAACCGCCTCAACCGGGGCACGTTCTGCGAGATACGTAAGTGCCCTGCCCTGAAGATCCACATCCTCTTCGTTTCCAGCGTTGATCACCGACTCGATGTCATTCCACGGACTGTCATCTGTCAGCTCCGTATCTTCCTCCACGAACACGGTACGGCTCGCCCCTTCACCTTTCCCAAGCACAATCCCCACATTCACTTCTTGCTTGCGCGTCTGCGCCCGCACCGGATGGCGAAGCGTGCCCATCTCTCTCGAAAAAACCATCGGCACGTTTCCAGCACCATTCAATCCAGTCGCAATGTCGAGACCTTCTTTGCTACGATCAGTTCCTAATAGCGGATGCACCTTGAACGTGAACGTGCTCGGATTCACATCCATGTCGATCTCGAAATCCAGTTCGGTTGCAACAGCTAATTCCTTCAACACGGTCAGTAGATTTTCAAACGAACGGCCACCGGTCCACGAGGATCCCCGACTCAGATCTGTTTCGATCGACAAACCAGTAATCGTCCCTGTTCGCTCCCTCCCGTTACCCGTCGTCGCCAGCGATCCGGCGTTCTCATCCACGTATTCTTTCATCACCGTCTCGCCGACATCAGACTTCGTTACCTCGGGCGATTCTTCATCCTTGTACGCGATCACACGCCGTCTCACCAGATCGAGAGGACCAACTATATGCGCCCTAAAACGCGGGTTCCCATCTTCTACTTCCTCTATCACCGGCTCGCGGAATAACCCTACAAACTCCCGATACCAAACACCCCAATCTTTATTCGAGCGCCAAAATTCGACTAGGCCATCCAGTACGAAAAAATCTTTACGATCATCTTCGGCGCTGAACTCAACAGTTGCAGTTTTAACGTCGTTCACATCCTGACTGACACTGGCCTGTGAGAAACCGCCCGTGTCATCCAGCACCGCCACCAGCACACCGCTCGTGTCCTTCACTCTGATCTGCCAGCGAACGGTCATACAAACAACTCCGCATAGCGTTTCTTCAGCAAATCGGGAGCGATCAATCCTCGCTTCAGCTCATCGTAGAAATCCTGCATCCGGCTCATCAGCCATGTGGCTCCGCCGCCACCGGGAGGATAGCCGGTCATTGCGAACGCCCCCATCCCAAAGTCCCTCGATGTCGTCCAGTTATGCGTCCTGCTTTCGCTCGCCACCTTCGCTTTCTTTATCGACGACAGGTACGACGACTCCTGCGTGCTGGCATAATACTGATGCAACAGTATCGTCCCACCTGTCCCAGCGGAGGGTGACGATATGTTATTTGCGAGTCCGTGAACAGCCCACACAAGATCTCCCACAACGGCGGAGATGCTTGAGATCGTTTTCGTCACCCCGGTTCCGCTCGAATACACATCCGTTCCGGGCGCTTGCTGAACCATGTTCTGCAACACAAATATCTGACAGAGCGTGTCGTGATTGCGAGACAGAGCGTACGAAATAGAAACATTCGCCGGTCCTGCGACGGCAGGATTCAACAGATACCACGCGTAAATTTCACCCTCTCCGTTAAAGTCATACGACTCATGCGCTATGATCGGCGAGAACCCTGCACTTTGCCACGTAAATCCGGTGATTTGCTCGGGGTTCGTGTCAGTCGATCGGCCTGTCGCCAACGCAAGCAGTGCTCTGTTCGGCACATCGGGCACAGTGATCGAAATTGCACCAAGCCGATTCCCTTCACCGTACGGCGATGAAACAATATACCTGTCGTACCAAGCCATGCTAGTCTCCTAGCCTACGTTCCCGGTTCAAAACCAACTGAGATCAAAGCACCCGTTCCCGGCGTCCCGTGAATCGTGTCAAAGTCAATTCGCAGAAGATCATTCGCGTTCACATGATCGTTCGATGCGTTGATCACCACAGGCGACGACGATTCATCAGATCCCGTATCCCCATCATCGACTGTCAGCAAGTCCGTGAGCATATCGAGCGCGTTGTCGATGTTGTGAATCTGAATTTCGAGCACTCCTGACGTGCCCGGTTCTTTCGTCTCGGCATGTGCATAACTCAGATGCCAGCCGTCCAGAAACGGCGGGATATGCAAGAACGCCTTCCCTTCTCCTACCTCGTGCGGTTCTGCGTCGCGCATCGAGAAACACGGGATCTCAGCGTACATCGGGCGCGTCTCGAACTTGGCTCCCACATCTTCGCCACTATCCGCGATCATCACGTCGCCATCCAAGACAACCGCCTGCTTCTGTGCCACAAAGTACAACGCCGACATCGGACCCCAAGCGAACTCCCGCTCATCCGTCACCGTCACCGTTCCGCTTGTCGTGATATGCACCTGAGCAATCATCACATCCCACGTCACGCCATCAGTCTGATCGATCGAGGGCGGAGACGGCGAGGGATCTTCAGTCCCAGCGATACGATACAACCTGACTGTCTGCGCAGTCCAGCCCTTCCGCAACACAATCCGGTCGATGCGCGGATTTGTCGTCGGCGTCGGGATCGTCACATCTTCTTCACTGGCATCGTTCAAGTAGAACTTGCCATCAACCATCGCCACGCCAGTATTCACCGCAACAGGCGACGTCACGCCGGTCGGTTCCAGCTCATTCAGTATGCCAACGATCGGACCCTCTGCCGCCCGATCGAACAGGAAGAAATAGCGCCACAGGTCTGTCCACTGGTCATCGCTGTACGGTCCTGCATCTCCCGTTGTCGTGCCTGCCCACGGTCGACTATATTCTGTCATGCGGTCCTCCTACAATCCAACGTAACGATGAAAATACTTGAACTTGATCAGCGAGGCGGCAGTCGCTCCCGCGGCGCTGATCTCCATATCATTGATCCCATCCACCACGGTCGGATCTACCTCCAGCCGGAACGTGCCAAGATCACTATCTGCGGTCAACGTGCCGATCAGGTTATCGCCACTGTTATTCGTCACCAACTTTGCTCCCGGCGTCAGGTCAATCGTCACGATCTCAGCGGCAATAATCGTGTACCCCAGCTCAATCTTCAACCCGAGGCTCTTATTCGTGATGATCGGATTCTGCATCGGTCCTGTTAGGTCGATCGTCGGGTACGAAATCCACGTGCCGTTGTTCTGTATCCCGACGCCATCTACAATGATCGACGGATTGAACTTTATCGGAAACTCGATCGGAAGCGCAGGCTATTACGACCACGGCTGGCGCACTGACTCTCAATCCTGAACTGCACATTCTGCTGTGCTGGATCATAAAACGACGGGTCAGGTGCAACGAGATCCAACCCCACTTTCACCGCCGCCCATCCCTTTGCTCTCCACGGGATCGACAAATCTCCACCATAATGAACTGCTATCCTGCGCACATCTCCATTCGGCAGATCGAACTCCAGAAGCGGATCGTTCATCGGCTTGAACAGGTCGAGCAATTCACCTCGCCTGTCATACATCTCATTCAGATCCTTCTCGACGATGCCGAGAACGAGCGTTCCCTGTCTCGCCTGCAAATGGTAGCCGAGATCTGTATGCCCGTGCTGGAGCGGTCCTCGATCAACCAGACGGCTCACTCTTGGCATCCCCCATCCGTCGTGCGCCAGCAGACGGCAGATCGCCCCGTCGTCCAGACTGTACTCATCAGACCCGATAATCACTTTCAGCGTCATACGCCATCTCCAGCGTTGTGAACGAGGTCTTTACTGCCCCAAGAGGGGGGTAGAATCGCTCGTACTGAAACGTGCGTGCGCTTGTGGTGTAGTTTGATGTTGTACTCTCCGTAGATCACCATACAGCATTATCCAGCTCCCTCCAACAGTCGCACACGGTTGATCTTGTCACGTAACGCCTGATCGTCTCCAATCCTTGCGCCGTGAATCGTCACGTTGAAATCACCTTCGCCACCAGAACCGGGCAGACCTACCGCGGTCAGACCTGCCAAGTTCGCTTGCAACATCGGGAACTCTGTACGATTCAAATCACGCATCGAATCGGCGATGCTTGCAAATCCTATTGCCAGCGGCGCAGGTGATCCGCCAAGAAACGGTAACAACTTCTTGATGTCCAGCCCATCAATAATGTCCTTCAAATCACTGAGCCAACCGACTACCTTTTCCACAACATCCAAGATTCCACCAAACCCCTCGATCAAAGGCTGGATCACAAACTCACTGAACCATTCAAGTATCGGTCCTACTTTGTCCTTGATCCACTCCCACAGCGTCGTCATAACTGGCACGATCTTATCGTTGATCCACTCCCACACTGTTTTCAGAGCCGGTTGCAAGACATTCGTCCAAAGCAAAGCAAACGCCTCCAGCGCCTTTCCAAGAACAGCCGTTATAACTCCCCACACCGCCATGAAAATCGGTATCAGGACGCCCGAAATAAAACCCCACACAACCTGAAGCGCAGGTAGCAGGACCGTCTCCCACAGGTTCGACAGCCAAGCGATCGCAATCGGTATCTGAACCTGAAGCCACTCGATCAACAGCTCGAACGCCGGTCGCAATGTGTTCTCCCACACCTCCGTAACGATGTCTCTTATCCCAAGGAAATTCGTAGCCCACATCGCACCGAGCGCGGCCACAACTGCAAAGACGATACCAAGAGGGGAGATCAAAAACGCAAACGCGGCTCCTATTCCAAGCAAGATGCCGGGTATAGCGGCGAAAATTCCTGACGTGACAAGCACCGCACCGATTCCTGCGAGCGCACCTAGTATCGCGTCCTTGTGCTCCAGAATGAAATCGAAAAATCCACCAACAGCATCCGAGATCGCATTGAACGCATCGACACCTTCCTGTCCGAACAGGTTCTCGATCACTTCCATCATCTCGACCGAACCCCATCCTGCGTCGATCCACGCCAAGAAGAAATTCTTGATCTGCTCGATGATCGGAGCAATCTTTTCCATCGCACCTTTCAGCTTACTTCCAAACGCCTCTATCAGCGGCTTGGCAACCTCAAGCAGATCATTCAGGATCGGCAACAGCGTCTCTCCTGCCGTCGCCGCTACGTCCTTCAGCGTGTTCTTGAACATCGCCATCTGGCTTTCAGTCGTGCCGTACCGAAGCGCCGCTTCTGCCGCCAGTGCCGTGTTCTCTTCAAACGCCGTGTTCGCCATTTCGAGCGAGTCGAAAAGCAGATCTCCAGACTGACCCAGCGCCAGCAAAGCACGCATCGCCTGCTGATCTTTCAGCTTCAGTTCGTCGAGAATGAAAAACGCTTCGTCGCCCGATTCGCCCAACCCCTTCACAAATGACGCAAATGCTCCTGCGGCATCTTCCTCCCAAGCCTGCACGAACTCGTCAGCCGCCATGCCAGACGTTTTCGCGTACAGTTCTAGCTCCGATCCACCCTGAGCAACCGCCATCTGCATGAACGAGAGGGCTTTCGCAACTGCCGTGCCACCCATTCCTGCTTCGATACCGACCGATGCAAACGCCGCGCCAAAACCGAGCACATCAGCTTCCGTCATACCAGCAATCGCGCCTGATGCAGACAGGCGCTCTGTCCATGCTACAAGCTCGGCTTCGTTCACTGCAAAGTTATTTCCGAGGGCGACGATAGCAGATCCCACGTTCTCGATCATGGTCTGTTCTGTGCCCATCACATTCATGAATCGGGCGAGGCCAACAGCGGCATCTTCTGATCCAAGCACAGTCGTCGCAACCAAGTCAGCGATCACACCCGTAAACGACAGTAGATTCTCTTCGGCGATACCGAGCTGACCGCCCATCTCGCCAATCTCCATCAGCTCCCCAACCGCAACGGGAACCTCTTTCGACAGATCCCTGAAGCCTTGCTTGAGTACTGCGCCCTGCTCTGTCAGTTTCCCAAATTCGTCGACCAATCCATCCGTCGTTTTGAGCACACCCGTCCACGAACTCTCTAGGTCCATCGCCGCCTTGACTGATAAAACACCAAGCCCCGCTATCGCTACGCCAAGCAGACCAACACCAACCGCCGCCGCCTTCGCCGCCTTCAGCGCAAACGCGTTGACAGATTTCCCCATCGACATGAACTGTGTTCCGAGCGTGCCGCCGAATCCCCTGACGCGCCGCTCGCTTCTGTCCAGCGCACGCATCAGGTTCGTTGCATCACCCGTCAACCTGACTGCAAGCGTAGCGATCGTTGCCATTATTTCTTCTCTCTCAAATCAACACCGCCCAATGCCATCGTGATCATCTTGGCAAGCGCGATCTGATCCTCCATAGTCTGTGCAACCTTCACTCTGCCAAAATCCGGCATGAAATCACCGGGCGTATACGCACGTGATCTTTTCTTCGGATCTCTATTCGCATTTGCAATAGCCGACGTGATGATTCCTGCCCGGAGGTCAGACCGCTCCTCGCCAAACGGCTCCAACTGATAATACGCAAGCCATTCTGCAAACTCAAAGCTATCAAGCTCCTCCTGCAAATGGCGAGGATGCGGATACCCTAGCGCAAGGGCTAGTCTGAACCAGAACCGTCGCTCCGGGCGGGTTCTAAATTTTCTGTCAGCTCGTCCACATCACCACGTAAAATGCCCGAGATCCTCTGCGCTACGCCAAACACGCGATCAAGCGCCGATGCCGACTTTTCGCCAAGCGCCTTCATATCACTCTCTGTGAACAGCGTCTTTCCATCTTCATCACAGATCGTTGCCGCACACAGCCGCGCTCGGAGACCTTCGAGCTTCATCTGACCAAGCTCCATCTTCGTGCCAGTCGATCGGTACGAAAGCGTCGCCGCTTCGATCGCATCTCGCTGATGCCCCGTGAGCGATCGTACAAACACATGCCCACCCCACTCGGGAACATCCACCTTTTCGATCTGAAAATCCTCAACTGCAAGGATTTCTTCCCGCGTCAGAAAACTCGCGTTGCTCTTCTGCTTATCTTTCGCCATCATCAGCCTCCTAGCTGTTTAGGCTAGAGTCGGCTGACCTGTGATCTCCAGCGAAACACTCGCGGCCAGCTTTCCATCGACAGGTGCATCCGGCTCAAAGCCAACGACAAACGCCGTGAACTTCCACACGGTCGCCGCTTGATCCGGCCACGTGATCATGAAATCTTCCACCGTGCGGTTCTCCAACCGCTCAAGCAAGCCGTCCACATTGTTGTGAGTCGCCCCGGCAGGATCGAAATTCAGATCAAACGTGACCTGTCCAGCGTTCAACAATGTTACTACTTTTTCTCGGTATGCGCCCGGCGACTCGTGATGCGTCACATCTTCCGTGTCAGCACTGATCGTCGGACCTGAGAAATTGACAACTTCCGCGATGTTCGTGAAATCTACAGCTTGCTGGTCGTCCATCGCAAGAATTGCGCCATATCCCGGTATACCCATCTTTCATCTCCTCTCAGCTATTCACCCATCTCTCGCAAGATTTTCCTTGCGCGGGCCTTACCGATTCCTTCGATTTTCACCAGATCGTCTGTCGTCAGAGGCTTTATGCTGGACAACGAGCTGAGACCTGCGTCGATCAGCATCGCCCCGACATCTTCACCGAATTTGCCGATCACTTCTGATCGAGCGATGGCCTCCCCCGCCATTGCGGCCATGCCAGCATCCTCGCGCTCCTGCGACGCTACTTCCTGACCGCGTTTATTCGCGACCACGATCATCGGCTGTCGCTTCTCAGCCCAATTAAAATGTCTCCTGCGCACGTGCGCGATCACCTTGTCAGCTCCGTCGAGCGTGGCAAAATTGCACTCCATGCACTTGTAATTCGGCATACCCCGCCACATTCCAACGCGATAAAAGATCCCCTCAAACTGCTCACTCATCGGATCCTCCTATCGAAACACACTGGATGGAAGCCTGATGACAGCAACCTTCAGGTCGGCGTCCGCTCCGGTAAGCCAGATCGTTCGATCGGGGTGCATCCAGCCCTTCTGAGCGATCGGGCCAAACATCCGATATTCACCCGCTGGAATCGACTCATCCGTGATGCTCTCCAGCCTGTTCAGATCATCATCGACGCTCGTGATCGTAATGGTCTGCGCCGCCGTGTCGTCGTTTCGAACAAGCAACAGCTCCCGGCCCGTCGAGGCGAAATAGTTGCCATTCGATACATCGAGAGCATCCCATGTCAGGGCAGTCAGTACACCACCATATGCTCCCGGTGCGGTTTGTTCCGTAATCTCCACTCTTGCGGTCATTTCAACTTACCTCCTTATCATGCCATAGGATCGCATCGAGCATCACCCGATATGCCTCAATCACTGCATCGTAATCTTCTCGCGTGTCTTGCACGATCCCCGCCTGCACGGTCACTGTTCCCATCGCTCCTCTGAACCCATGCAATGCAAATTCCAACTGCTGTGCCACCTGCCACGCCTCATCATGTAATGGCGAATAGCAGTCAAACTGGTAGCGTGGATGCCCGAGTCCAACCGGCCCATCATGTGCAAGCTCAGGCGGATTCGACACCTGCCGATAACGGATGCAAGGATACTCCACATTCTGCGGTAGTCTCAACGGCCACAGGCGCGTGCCAATCAGGGCACTCAAACCTGCGTGCGTCGTCAGATACGTGAAAAATCCGACTTCAATCCTATCTACCATGCCTCCGTGCCGTCCCTTCGATGATCTTCCTCAGGGCTACGGCAACTGCCTCTGCCGCGGCCTTACCTTTATCGTCGAGCGCGGGACGCATGTACGGCCTTGCCGGGATCGAGACGGTGAGAAAGGTCTTCTTGGTCAGGGCGAGACCGCGCCACATCGGCTCTCCAGTCTCATAAAACATGTGCCAAGCAAACCCCCTCATTCGAGCGGTCACGCGTGGATGCGTGACACCTCCGAACTCGTGAATTGCGGCGTACACAACCGTTGGACCTACTTCGACCGCTGGTCGATCGACCGGATCGGGCCTCGCTTGAACACTATCCCTCATGTTCCCTGAGTCAATCAAACCCTGCGATTTTATGTTCTTTTTGATCTCTCGCTCGAAGACGAACCCACCTTGCATCAGTGCGTCTTCGATTTCGCGGTCGCCTAGACCCTTCGAGGCTAACTTAGCCCAACGGCAGAACTCTTTCGCTCCTGTTACACCGTGCCCGAAGAACGCCATCAGTCCACTTTCTTCAAACTGAGCACGATCAACCTCACCCCTCGACGATCACGCCTCGGCGTCACCGTCTCGATTATGAAGGGTCCAACGATTTCACCATCTTCCATCTCAACTTGCTTTACCCGATCTTCATTCAATACATCAGCATCGGGAGGCAAGTAAGCTGTGTACGACTTGAAAACCTGCAATCCCGCTG
>JABUBN010000268.1_pt1 | contig 15033 bp, 14 predicted proteins | sample 7240341 | NCBI WGS metagenome assembly JABUBN01 (sample SAMN07256345, study PRJNA390944) | subsurface metagenome | isolation source: Methane hydrate marine sediment | place: Pacific Ocean: Eastern North Pacific, ODP site | reverse complement strand
ATGACGCTGAGGACTTTCTTAGAGTCTTTTTTTATTCCGAAATGACCGGAAGGTCTATAGATAGTGCCAGCGAAAGGTTGAACAAGTACTTTTTGAATAGAAAAAAAGGAGGGCAAAAAAAGTACGCCGATGGGCGAAGTAAGCGCGAAGTCCCGCATCAGACCGAAATAAACAAGCTTTTACGCCGTATTGGGCTAGAAAAAGCAAGGTTAATTCTACGAGAGTGCTTAGACCATCAATTAATGGAAGCGTTAAGGTTACAACTCATTTCAAGAAAGGTCAATGTTCTAGTTGACTTTACAGAACACGATTATTATGGAAAACGGGACGATAAAATGATCAAAGGAACAAATCGGGGCAAAGGGACGAAAAAAATGAGGCATTACCTGGGGTTTTCAATTTTGTCGAAAGGAATTCACCTTTTCGCAGGATTAGAGCAAATCGCAAAAGGACAGTCTAAAATACCCGTGATTCTTAAATTTCTTGAGCATTTAATTAATTTCGGGTTTGAATTAAATTACGTAATGATAGATCGAGAATTTTACCAAGCTGAGCTTTTGAAGGAGATAAAAATCTTGAAAGGGGAGGTTTTAATTCCTTCCAAATCATACAAAAAAATTAATGTGATGATTGAAGAATACTTGAAAGGAACAGGAAAGAGAATCAGAAGATATACAATTTCAACCGCTCCTGGCGGAGGAAAACAATTTTCCCAAGATTTATATTTATTATTAAGAGCAAAAAAGGGACACTCTCTTTCAAGCGTTAAACAAGACTTTAAGAGAGGGATATTAACATTAGACGATGCCATGAAGATAATTTATGCCGTAATGACCACACAAAAACCTAGGGGCGATACGAGTTCTTGGGCGTCCCGCACTTCTCGATTTTATAAAAAACGATGGTTTATAGAGACTGGGTTTTCCGACTTAAATCGGATGGGTAGGCGCTGGAAGTCGAAACATGATAACACGAGATATTTAGACATGCTGGTTCGAATGCTCCTTTATAATTCGTGGAAGATTAACAAGGCATGGCTCAAAAAATGCCGTAAAAAAGGGAAAAAACGCCAAAAGTGGACCTTACAAGACAACCAAGACGCTTTAGTTGATTTATTTCTCGAAGCGTAAATAAAATTAACAACGGTATATCAAAAAGGTTAAAATAATGTCGGCTCAGAAAAGAATAAAAATTAATAGAAAAAATTACTTCCTTAGATACTGATACTACAGAATTAACTTATAATTTTCAAAAAGAATATTTAGGAATAGAGCCCCCATATAATTTTTTTAATTATTCAATTATCATTTATCCTATTAATTTATTTTGTGCCTTATTTTTCTCTAATAAAGTTAAGGAAAAGACTATTAAACTTAAAAGTTATTTAGAAGATAAAGTAGAAGATAAAAAATTATCACATTGGAACGAACAGCAATTTAATAAATGGACAAAAAAGAATATATGGAAAATTTGGATTAATTATATTAATTATAGGTTTTTTTTTGATGTCAACAGTTATATTTATATCCTTTTTTCCTTATAAGAAGTTCCACCTTCTATATATTCCTAATCTAATAATTTATAGTTTTATAACTGTCGGATTTAGTTGGGGGTTAATTATATGGATTTTATTCTTTTGTTTTGGTACTGCAAAAATAATTTCTGATCTTTGTAAATCTAATTTGAAAGTAAATCCTTTTCATAACGATAAAGTAGGTGGTCTTAAACCAATAGGAAGTCTTTCTCTTTGGAACTCCTTTAATTTATCTATGCAAATTGGTTTAATTATATTATATTTTATTTTTACTAATCTTGCTGGTTTTACACATATATTCGTTATAATACAGACCTATCTTGTTCTAATATTAGGAATTTTTTTTAGCTTTGCGATCTTTTACTATCCAATTAAAAACATGCATATTTCTTTAATAAAATTAAGAACAGAGGAATCCAAAAAAATCGAGAGTTCTTATTTTGAATATTATTCAAGTTTAGAAAGCGTTAATGGGGAAGAAAAGTCAAAAGTTCTTTTAAATTTATTGGCACTTCAATCAATTAAAAATGAATTAAATGAATTTAGAGATTACCCTTGGGATACTAAAATTTTTATTAAATTATTTTCTACATATCTTATTCCAATAATAGTGTTTATTATAAATCAAGTTTATGGAATGGGTATATAAATAATAGCTTCTTATTTTATTTTAATATTAAGGGGGCGAGAAGTCTTAAATATTTTTTATTTTTTTTTCCTTATAATTTTTTTTATAATCGAAAATTTCTTTGGAAATGCTTTACCAAAAGACTCATTAATGAATTGTATTGTAAGTATTTAAAAAAAATTAATTATGAAAAAAATTATGCTATATGAAGAATTTAAAAATCATATAAAATTCGTCAATCAAACAACTACAAAAATATTGAAAAACATTGGAAAAATACTATTCCTTCTGCTTGAAGAATTGTTAAAGCACCGATAAATTTCTCCTCTCTTTTTGTTATTTCTAAATTTTTCCATAGATCTATTTTTTTCTTTATTAATTTTTTAGGTTTGAATAATTGTTCAGGAGGTTCTTCTTTAGATTCTTTAAGGACTATTTCAAATGAAAATGGATACTTTGAGATTATGTATAAGTCATTGAATATTTTTTTCCGTCTTTTTGAATTTTCTACCTAAAATAGTAAGTTAAGATTAAATTGTGGAATTTTAAGAAAGTAGGAAAAAAATTACTGACTAGTATTCGAGTTTAATGATTTGTGAATTTCTTCTTTTACAAGTTTATAAGCATCCTCACTCGTGAGAAATTCTCCGCTTATACTCCATTGAATTTAATAAATCCTACTTTAAGTCATTTGAATGGAACACCAGGTTTAGCTAAGACTATTCCCTCAATGAAATCCTCTAACTCTTGTATTTTCATCACTGGTTTAGAACTACGACAAATAAACAATGATCGAGGTTGGGTTCGTCCGGGCTCATGCCTTTTTATCTCCTCAATCGATATTTTAACGTCAAAAATCTTTTCAAATAGCTCAGGGGGCCCAGATATTGATAAAGTAACTCCTTGAGCTTCAATTGTGAAACCACACTTCTCAAGTTCTAATATCGCTCTCTGTGTAGTAACGGGGGATGATATGAATGGTGTTGGATCGGTACCAGCTATACCCTCTTGTAAGAGAGAACGCCCGGACATTGACTTCAAATAGACTGTTGCCATGACTTTCTTTTGACTGGATTGTTTTTTATCTTCACTTGTACCCATATAATTGACACTCTTCCTTTTATATAAAAATTGAATTTGTTGTTTAACGTTTTGATTCTCCTATGCAATGTTCACAGTTATCATATCCATGTCGATGAGCTTGGGGTAAATCACCGAATGGTTTTCTATTATAAGGACTCATCATGTTCATCCAAGCGCAAGTTTTGTTATGAACTTCTTTAGTTTTCCTATTCCCAACAAAAACGAAATGTGATATATTAATCATTTCGGTAAAACTGCCAACTTGTTCGCCATCTATTATTAGCGTAGCACGAATTGGATAAGCTCCATCTGGGGTTCCTTCAGGTACAGTGTAATAGATTGTAACTTTGGTTTCCTCATTGGATTTAAAATCCATACCTTCTAGCGTACCCATTCCTCCGAGATGAGTCAGTGTAGAAAAAAGTTGAGTTTCATGGGTGACATTCATATTATTCAATGTTGCTGTATCTGCCAACCGTTTGATCATTCTGACTAAAACATCCGCTCTTGGTGCAAAATTGGTAAGATCGACTTGAAGATCGGCTTGGTGATATTTACCTGATGGACCTTCCATATAAAAACTGAAGGAAGAAGTCCCACCTGGAATAACATCTACGATTGTAATGTTTTTCCACGCAACATTGTTCTTATCCCGAACCATTTTCGTGAAATCAGCAGCAGTTTGAATAGCGGATAAATCTGGAGCAGGATCACTAGGGCTATCTAAAATACTAATCAGACAGAAATGACCAGTTCTGGGAATTTGGGCGTCTGACCAGATAATGGGTCCAATAACCCGAAATTCACCTGGTTCCAAATCTTGTATATTAGCTTGCCCAATCTCCTCCCAACCTGCTGGATTGGGTAACATGCCAGGTATTGTGAAGTATACAATTGCTATACAACTTCCAGGAACTGTACCACGGTTCTGAACGCGGAGATAAACGTAATTATCTTGTCCATCTTCTACTTGGTCGCTTAGATCGTGCCGATGTTTAACTGTTATTCCCAACATTTCCGAAGGATCATCTACTTCCTCAGTACGAACAATAATATCTGGACTAGCCCATAGGCGGTTTAAAACTACTGGTTCTGTTCCATTATCCTCGATACTATCGCGGATATATGCATTGAACTTATCTTGCTGGAGGAAGTTTAAGGCTGTCTCTCCATCGATTAGACCGAATCCAGTGGCTGCATCCCATCCAACTGTTGCGCTATCTGGACCTGCACTATGCTCACTACTTGAACCAGTTTGGATGTCCCTACCTGAATTCTCCAGGATGTTTTTTACTGCCATGGGGGTTAAATTAGGATATTGCTGTAGTATCAAGGCAACCATGCCTGCAGTTTGTGGTGCAGCCGCAGATGTACCACTACACACACACCAACCATCATTTCCGGCAGTATTATCACCATCAGGGAATGTCTGAGCAGCTAAGTCTTGATCCATGAAACAATTCGGTTCTGTAGGCAGCATGATTAAAACTCCTCGGTCCATCTCTCCAACTAACCCCACAACATCAGGACAGTGTCTCTGGGGATTGGTATAGACAAAACTATCGTAACTACTAGCAAAATTAGAGGCACGAAAGCCCCCACCTTGAATTGGATAAGCACCCCCAATCGAGATCAAGTCGGGGTGAGCAAGCGATTGAACGCCTGCTGCTGGATCATCAGTATGACCATTACCCGCAGCAAAGATAACCACAATACCATCATCTACAGCTACAGCGATTTCTAAAAGCAGAGCGGGCTCCTGACCTGAAGTACCCCAACTGCAAGTAATAATATCTGGATTTTGATCCACGCGAGCAACTACAAATGCAACTAACGGATAGTTATTCAATCCTCCATCTCTATATTTAACAAATGAGAAAGTAGCTCCCGGTGCTACAGCTAAGATGTTTGCTGCCATTGCTGTACCATGTCCAATTTCATCAACATTTTCATCTAATCCTCCCACGGATCTGATGTCATCAATATTGTACCCTTGGGCTGAATAGTGGGGATGTAGGAAGAAACCAGTATCAACCATCGAGATGCGTACGCCAGTACCGGTGATTCCAGCGCCATGTAGGGATGTAACGTTAAGTAACGCCGGGACATCGTTCAGTACGTTTAGAAAATAGTAGGGGGGATTAGGCGTGGGAGGATTTGGGTCTTGAAAATGTACAGCGGGAATAGCCAACTGGACTGATTCAGCGAGATTGGAAATTTTATCGCTCATCATTTTGGGTTGACTGGCCTCAAAAAAAGAAACCGAGCGTTCAGCAATTTCTGGTCTTTTTATTTTAATTTCCCGTTTACTAATAGTAACTCCAAATTCAGATTCAAAAAGTTCTTTAGGACCAGAGAAATAAATTCCTACTTTAGTTTGTGCTTCAATATCAAATCCTGCATCTTTCAGTATTTTAGCAGCATTTTTTATATTAGCACTTTTCGGTAGGAATTCATCTAATGCGCTAAGCGAGAATTTATCAAGATCTTTGTCGATAGACAATCCACTCTTAGATTTCAATATAACTGATGCTACGACTTTCTCAGCTACCATTTTCTAATCCTCTTAAAATCTGGTTTAAGTTTAATTTGCTATTTTTAATATAAATTATTTTGAAAATATTCATAAAATACATACAATTAATCTCCCTCCTTTAATAATTTAATATGGATTTATAAAGAAATTTGACACTAAAGTATACTATGCAAACTTGATATTTAATACTTACTAAATTATCTCTTTTTACTAAATTCAATTAGTTGAACAATATGACATTGAAGACTTCAAGTTTTTTATGATGTTCCAAAACAAGTTTTACATGATGAGAATTGACGTTTTGTTTTAAAGACTTAACTATCTCCATCAGTATCCGATTTAGCCGGACTATTTTTGTCTTTAACAGATTATTAATTGATTCTTCTGTAAGATCCTTTTGAAGTTCGTTTAAGAATTCTGAATTCTCTGAAATTGAGTCAATAATATCACAGACATTTATCCCATGAACTCCTCCATGCATGCATTCTAATGTGGATTTTAAAAATTCACTCTTATTTACATCATTTCTTTTTAAAACATCAATTAAATCCATTAAATCAAAAATACCTTCCTCTATTTTTTGCGATTTTTGATATGTATTTCCATTTTATTTTGATTTAAATGAATACAAAAAAACTATGAAATATATATCTAAAGCAATGAAAATTGACCCATACGACTTTATGCTGAACTCATTAATTCTTTTTCAAGAAACACAATTAGATCTTTCAATATATCAATTTATCAATATTTTTAAAAAAATGTAAAATTTATAAAGGAATAAAAAAATCTTTATGTGTGTACTTTACAAAAATGTAAAATCAGTATTATAAAAATATCTTAAAGGAGGGTAGAAAATGAAATGGTTAATGGAAGAAAGTGAAAAATTTAGAAACAAAATTATTCAAAATGAAGAACTTATCTATCAACTTTCCACCTCTGTTGATGAAATTCTCAAGAAATTTGGAATTGACCTTAAAAATATGAGCTTCATCTTTGAGCCTCGAATTTTCTCAATTGAACCACAAGAATTTCCAGAGATTATGATAAAGTCTCGTAAGGCAATGGAACGTTTAGATATAGAAGTTTTTCGTAAAGAAATGCTTTTAGCAATGGAAAAAAAATCCAATCAAAGTATTTCTGATTGGTTTGGTTATAGAAAATACAAATATCTTGAAGAGTTAAGAAGTTCTTGTATACCATATTGTGGAGGAATAGATCCGCAAACTTTACGTGAGTTGGAGAAGTTTAGAATTTCGGAAGTATTAAAAATTGATCCAAATCAATATTTATCAGCTAGCGAAGAACTTATGATGCAGATTGTTGGAAATAATAAGCTTTTAAAGGAGCTAAGTGATTCTATTTTCAGCATAATAAATGAAAAAGGAATTAAGCTTGATAAAAATGAGGGATGTGTTTTCACTCCTCTTGTTTTTGAAACACCTATTTATTCGCAAAAAATTGTAATTTCGGACGATTTTGAGCATTATCGAGGATTTGGTCCTCAAATATATGCAGGTTCAAAGTCTCAACCATCATTAATGAAAATTCAGCCTTTTCCAGGAATAATTGAAAGTTCAAAGTTACCAGGCCTTACGCCAGGAGTGATTTTGGATCGTTGGTGGTGGATTGGAATACCAGCTCCAGAGATGCTGAAAGCTTTAGATATCCTAAGAGAAATGAAAACTTAATCAATAACATTTTTTATTTGGCAACTTGATAACATGATAATGGACAAATGGAATAATTTAAAATATCCACATATATCAGAAAATATTCATATAAGAAAAGTAAGTGAAGAAGATCAAAATAGCATTTATTTTGTAATAGACTCAGATTGGCCATCTTGGATTTTTGTCAATAAAGATGGATTAGAAATAATAAATTTATTAAATGGTAAGAATTCAGTTGTAAAAATTGCTCGAGAAATAGCAAACAGACATCACAATGAATATGCAGATTCATTTCTTATCGTAAATTCTTTTTTAGAACAACTAAAAGATAATCAATTGCTCCATGGAAACACAAGATCATTTAAAAACAAGAATCTATTTAGAGGGATTGCTTTAGAAATAACAAGAAAATGCAACTTGAGATGCATTCATTGCTATCTCGGTGCTGGGAAAAGAAATAAGAAAGAGTTAAAATTTGATGAAATTCGATGCCTGTTGAATTCAACGAAGGATTTAGGAGGTTTATCCGTTGCTATAGGTGGTGGCGAGCCATTTTTACGAAAAGATTGCATTAAAATAATTGAATATGCTTTATCACTGGATTTATTAATTTCAGTGGGTACAAATGGAACCTTAATAAACAGGAATTTAGCTAAGCAATTATCTAACTTGCCTATTAAGATTCAGATAAGTTTGGATGGTGCTTCTAAAGAAATACATGACCAAATCAGAGGACCCGACAATTTCAATAGGACGATTCAAGGTATAGATAATTTAATAAAGGAAGGAATGGAAAAAAATATCGTGATTGCATTTACACCGATGAGAATAAACATTACTGATCTCTCCCTTATTATTGAATTTGCTTTAGAGCGGAATATACCTGTAATTCAATTTCCTCCCTTATCGCCTTCAGGAAGAGCAAAAAGTAGATGGAAAGCTCTAAAACTTACAGATAATGAAGTACTAAATTTCTGGGACCTCGTTGAAAAGAAAACAAATGAGTTAAAGGGAAAGATAGATTTATTAGCGGATTGTTTTTCAATTAACATTAATAACCCAGGTTTACCCTATAGGTGTTCAATTGGTTCTCAACTAAGAATAGATCCTGAAGGGAATGTTTATCCTTGTCAATGTTTTCATTCAGGGATGGAGTTTTGTATTGGAAATGTTCGAGAAACCGTATTAGAGAAAATAGTAAATAGTGAAAGACTCGAAAATATAAAAAGAAAATGTTTTCAAAGACCTTCTGAAATAGAAGATTGTAGAAGCTGCGAATGGAAAAATTTTTGCGGAAGTGGTTGCATGGGAATCGCTTATGAAAGAAAAGGAACTATTTTGTGTCATGAATCTTGCTTGGAAAGAAAACAATGGGTAGAAAAGTTATTTGAAAATAAGTTCAAAGAAATTTCTATAGGTGATTTTAGGTAAAGTAAATTAAAATAAACTTTTGCCTTTCACAAGAAAGTCCATCTATTCTTAGATTTATCCACAACGAAGATGTTTTATCTATTTTTTACAAGGGAACTTATCATTTTCATGTCTTTTTTTAATTGCTTCTAAATCTTCATCTAGAATTTTTTTTATATAATCATAAAGTTTTTCATAAACTTCTTTTCCTTTTTTAATATTCTGAAAATAATCTTGTCTATTTAAGATTAAGATAAATATCTGATATTTGTTGTAATAAACAACATCTGTTGTTCATCTGTTATTTTTATTGTGGAATTGCAATCATTAGCGGCTGTTTTATTGCTTGTGCTCTCCCTTATATTTTTCCTTATACTAGTATGTTTACATAAATTCATCTAAGTTTCTAAGTTTCTTTTTTTGATTCTGTAAAAACAATAAGGATCATTATGGAAATTTCCTGTGCTTTCAAAAGACATTGCTGAACATCCTCCTAGACATTGTTCCGATCTGTCACAGGAACGACAATTAGATCCTAACACTTCCTTTGTAAATTTTCTTGTGAAAGTAAAAGAATTGGGGGAATACCATATATCCCATAAATCCTGATGGCGTAAATCTCCCTCTGTTATTTCATCAGGTAAAGATAAGCATCCTTTGATTTTACCATCACTAGTGATACCACATGATACTAATCCAGCGGGACATCCTTGCCAACTCGGAGTACGAGTATCAAACTCAGTAAAATATCCAAAACTGTCGCTTGGCAAGATTTTTAGTTCACATTTCTCTTCTTGGGAGCCATATTGCTTAACAAATGCTCCAAGGTGCAGATATGCTTCTTCTGTTAATTCTAGTTCAGAAAAGTCGTGAACGCGTCCCACAGGAAAGATGGGCTGAATTTGCCATCTTTTAACTCCCAATGATTCAAGTAGTGATAATAAGGAAGGAAGCTCGTCTATATTAAGAGCATTTACCGTTGTAATTATTGTTAAAGGTAGATCGGCATTAAGTATGTGAGTAATACCGTTTATAACACGATTAAAAAGACCTTTATACCCGCGAATAGTATCGTGAGTCTTTTTAATTCCATCTAAACTAATTCCAACTCCTGTAATTCCAGCTTTTTTCATCTGGGTAATTATTAATGGATTTAATTTCAAAAAATAACCTTATACAGGGAATTAAAAACTACATAAGAACAGGAAAAGCTCAGTATCTTCATTCATCAACCACACAAGCTGTCTTAAGGGCGTGTGAAGCTAAAAATTTTAATTTATTTGATAGAATCGGTTATAAGAAAATTTCGATAAAAGACTTAGTTAAACCTGGAACTATTAGTGTTATTGATGTTTTTGATCTTACCGATCAAGAGCAGAGAATCGTTGCATTATATTTTATGTTAGTTTTTTATCGAGTTAAAATGAAATCGGAAAGTAGATATAAAAACATATTAGCTTTAGTGATCGATGAAGCTCACAGGATTTTCCCTCGAACATCAAATATCTCTGCTGAAAAGGATTATATCGACAGAATTGTTTCGAAAGTAGGAGAGATTACACACAGAGGAAGAAAACGGTATTATGGGGTTATATTTGCTACTCAAAGCCCAAAAGATCTTAAGAAAGAAATAATTACCACATGTAATACTAAAATATTCTTTAGAATTGCAGGAGAAACAATATTATTAAGTGAGATATTAGAGAGACATGATATAAAAGAGATTGCTAATCTCCCCGTAGGGTTTGGTATTATTACTTGTCAGGGTATTCATAAGTCAATTAAAGTACGGTTTCCACATCTAAATATAAAATAAATAATGAGGTGTAATAAAAAATGAGTAAAAGAGAAATTGATATAAAAATAATAACTAAAAATGGTAATGATCTAACAGGAATTCCCTTTAGATCATGTGAAAGAATATGGATTCAATTATTTATAAAATTTGATAATGAAGATAAGGCAAAAGAATTTGGATTAAATATTCATGATTCTGATGATAAAATAAAAATTCTTCATAACCTATTAAATGATTTTTATAAACAGGAGAAGTAGAATTTTGGATAGTTGCGTATTAAAGAGTCTAAGGAGAGATATGATAAATTAACAGCCCCAAAACCTAGGACATCGAGACTGAGTTATTATTTAGGAGCAATTATATCAACACCAATTATATCTCCATTATTAAGTTCAAATTCTTTAACAAATTTATTTCCAACATTATGTTTAAAGAATTTCGAGACCCTTTTGGAAAGGAAGAGATAATGGAAAAGATAATTATGTTTAAATTCATTGAAAAAAGGGTATATTTTGACAAATTTTATACCGTAAAATGAAAGCTTTTGGGTATTATATTCCAAATCTTCGGTTTGGAATTCTTAAATCCGCATCATCGCCTTTTCCTTCCACCTTTCGACCATCATAGCAATTTGCGCAGCAATAGTTCTTTACTTTAACAACTTTATGAGGAACTGGTTGAGATATTTTTTTACCTCTCTTGTCAGTTGGATACTCCAAGTAGTAAAGGAATTTTGGTAGAGTTGTAATATCTTCATAGAGATTACTCTGCTCATCTTCTGCTACGAAAGAGACTAAGATTTCATTAACATTCGAAGTGCCGCATTGAACACATCTCATCTCTTGATTACCGCATCCTCCCATGAGATTCATTATAGTAATTATATCCTTCTCAGGATGGATAACTATTTTTCTAAGGTTAATATTTTCTGGTAATAGTTTACCCTTAAAGATAAGCTGAATTGCAAAAATGGGGTTTAGCTTATATTCTTGCTTAATAGTCTTTTTGATATCCTCGCCACCTTGTTCTATATTTATCATTATGAGCTTTATAGCTTGATCAGGAGGGACTCCTGCCAACCTGAATCTATATTGTCTTGATTTTTCTACATTTTTATTTGGTCCACTTAGGAAGTTTAGTTCCGCTAAATTATCTAAATTAATCAATTCTTTTCTATTTATCTTTATATTCCTCCGTACTTTTATCATTTTCATCGCTCTCTAGATTTATTTCTTCTATTTTTTTAAGAATCCTTATAGCCATCTCTATCTGAGATGAACTGTCGCTTGTAAGAGAATTCAGTATGTTTCTCTCAATTTTTTCAGCTGTATTTTCAAAAACAATCTTTAGTTCATTATTGTTCAGAAACCTGAAATAATTGTTTTCTAATAAAAAAGTTATAATATTTAGATGGCCGCTCTCTATGCGTTTTGCGATTTCCTCCTTAAAAACCCTTCTTGCAATTTGATCCCCTACTTCAGTTAGCCTTTTTAACAATGGAAACGCTAAATTTCGATGGATTAACCTTGTGTCATAGTTATTCTCAGCCCAAACTTGGAGGTTTGAGCAATGCCCCCAAAACTCAGTTTCAGGAGAAATCTCTATATCTATACGCCCTTCACCCTCCATTGATGTATCTAAAATCTCTGCAGCCTCGTCTACCGAATCAATGTACTTATAATCTTTATAATTATCCTCAGAAATATTAAAAAATAAATACATACACTGATTAAACAATTCTCCATTAACGAATAAATCAATTTGATTGTTGTCCGCCAATTTTAGAGTAATATAATCGTTAATAACGAATTCTTCGATGTAAGAATAATTTTCCTCGAGGATATCAAAAAGATCATCATCAAACTCATCATAAACCTCCTCCTCTTCTTCCTCCTCATAATCATCATAGCACTCACTACATAAAACCCTCCCCTTTTTATATCTTCTATGCTCTGTGCATAATCTTTTACCGCACACATAACAAGGTCTTACCTGAATTACACATTCCCGGCAGATCGCTTCAGCACCTTCATATTTGCCTTCCTCATAACAAATCTCACATGCTTCATTTTCTAATGAAGAGGCACTTAGGGGCTCGCAAAAATCACGGCAATTATAGCAATAGTACATGCCACAGTGCCCGCACTTTAAGAAAGGAGAGTGCTCATCAAAACAGGTATCACAATAAGTTCCTTTACAGCTTGAGCAAAACCTAATTTCCGATACACCTTTGAAAAGATTCGTCAAAGCTGTACATCCTGATGCGTAACAGAGCTTGCCAATCTTTCTTAAAATGGACACTAGATTTTTATGAACTCCATCATCTTTTCTAGTCATGTAGAGATATACTAATAAATTCGGGATTTCTTTGAATACTTTTGCTCTACGTGGCTGTAAGGTCAGCCGACCTAAAATAGTTCCAAGAAAATATGAGCTTTTACTCCCCGTCTGTAAGGCGTGTTTGATTAGATCCAGGTGATCATTTAAATACAACTCCTCAAATATTTTAAATAATTCTATTCGATCTGCTGGAGGAATTCGAATATCAACGATTTTTCTTAGCAAATCGGGGAGTCTGTTATCAATAATATCAGAAAAGTCAGACCTCATCGCTTTAAGAGTTTCGAGAATCTTTTTATCGAAAATATCGTTGGCAACCATTTCCATTAAATCATTTAATAATTCGCGTATAATTGTAGTATTATAATCTTGAGTGTTTCTTCTAAAGTCTTCAAGAGTCGCATCCAATAATTCTAAAGGATTTTGACCGTGATTTCGGCGGTCTCTAAAAGACATCTTCTCATCAAAATCATGAACAATTCTTTTTAATAGATCCCTACTATATTGAAATGAATAAGGATGAAAATCTAATGTAACTCTTAGTATGGGAAAGCGATCTGTCATATTTCTGAAGTTATGCTCTATTTCTCTTAAATCATCAAAGAATCGTCGGGAAATGTCTTGAAGTCTGGGCAACCTAAAAGTAATAACTTTTCGTATGAAGTTAGCCATTAACTCCTTTTGTTCGATTATCTTTAATTTGGCAGGATTTGCCTTCAGCTCCCTCATAATATTTCTCTGAACTTCTCCGGGATAGTTCTGAATATGTTCTGCCACTATTTCTTGCTTATCTTTCGGTAAATCAGGAACTTGAACAAGTGTCCTCACTGGTAGTTTTATCCTGCCCTGGTCAATCTTTTTCTGAACAGAATCCTCTATTTTTAACATTTTCAGATAATTTCTTACCGTCTGGATAGACTTTGCTACTTTTGCCGCAACGCACGAAACATCTTCTCCAAGAAGTTTATAAAGCATTCTAAATGACCGCGCTTTATCCAATGGAGTTAAGCCAACTTTTTGAATATCTTCCTGAAGAGATATTGCTAAAGCATCCAGATCGTTAACCTCTTCCAAGATTTTTGCTGGAATTGTCTTTCGCCCTAATAATTTAAAGGCCAATAGCCTCCTCTGACCTATGATTAACTCATAAAGGTTTTTACCTTTTTTAAAAACAACAATATTTTGGAATAAACCATATTTCTTAATACTGTTTGCCAAACCCTCTATATCCAAATCGTCCAAATTTTTTCTGCAATTAAATTCAGAAACAAAAACATGGTCTACTCTTATATTTTTAACTTTCATAATTCAAAATCACCTCAATAAGTTAGTTTTAATAATTTTGTTAATCCTGAAATTGATTAAATCTAAAATATTAAACTGAATGAGCTTAAGATAATTAGAAATAATAAACAAGAGGATGATGGGGGATATCCTAATACCAACTAATCCTTTTACCTCAAATTTCAGACCTTCATGTCGATTCTCCGACATTGTCTAAGGATCATGAAAATCAAGATGAGGAACAATAATCAAGCAATGTTGTCTGAGCAATAATGAGAATCGAAGGTAACGATAAATATTAGTTTTAGAGCGATACAAACATACTAAATCACATATATAAATTTATCGAGTTTTGCTAAAAATTTGAATAATTATAAAAAGGGTAATTTTTTTGGTAATATATAAGATAAAAATCATAAAATTCTAATTGGAAAATTTATGTTTCAATATTATATCAATGTATATTTTTATAGTTCTTTATATATATTTTTAATTCTTTAAAAGACTTTTCCAAGACTGTTTCTAAATACTGTTTTCGGTTCATTTTTGACCTTTTAATTTAATACTTTTTTGGTTAATTAATAAAATAATGTGTTTATATTTATATCCTAATTCTTCTACGACAGATACAAGATGAATCCTTGCTTTTGCACGGGCTCAACCGATTTTTCATCGATCTTCAACGCTTTTAATTTCAAGATATCATCGCAGATTCGACGAATAGTATCGATGGAAATATCCAATCGA
>JABUBN010000267.1_pt1 | contig 15074 bp, 16 predicted proteins | sample 7240341 | NCBI WGS metagenome assembly JABUBN01 (sample SAMN07256345, study PRJNA390944) | subsurface metagenome | isolation source: Methane hydrate marine sediment | place: Pacific Ocean: Eastern North Pacific, ODP site | reverse complement strand
CCTACACTTTAGAAGAATTCACTTCAAAAATCGTTCCTATGTATCGTCAACAGTAATTTTGCTGTTATTTTTCTTCTTTGCTTTACTAATAATTTGTTTCGTCGTTTTTCTTCTTTATTTAAAACAATTTGGTTAAATTGTTTTTATTCTATGAATAACAACTTTTTAATCAATCTAAGATTTTCATTAATTGAAGTAGTAATTTATTATTATATTGAGAGACGAACAATGAAAAAAATTATAGCTTTTGCCGGAAAAGGAGGAGTTGGAAAGACCACGAGTTTAGTTCTTTTTTTAAAATATGTACTTGAAAAAATTCGATTTAAAAATGGTATTATTAAACCCATAGAAGTTGGATTAGACAGGGCTGTCTTCTGCTTAGGCATTTTAATTGTTATGGACTTTTCACTCATAATTAAACTATACTTGGGTATATAAGGTCTATAGGAAAAGAATTAAAAGAAATGTAAGAATTTATATATATTTTTTACATAATTGTTTAATAGTTGAGTAATTTTTTTAAATTAGATATAATTAATTTTTCTTACGAAATCTCAAATTATTATTGTTTGTTGAAGAGGTGTTGAAATATGGGTTTTGCACAATTAATAGAAACTTATCAATTACTACTTTCAGTTATTATAGGCGTTATAGGGTTAGTATTTACCTATTTTTTCCAAAAATATCTTTTAAGCCGTAAAGAAAGAAGAGAAACATTGATTGAATGTCTACTTCCTTTTTTTAATCACACTATAAAAATAAAAAGTAGATTGTTTTTATTAGGAGAAACAAATTTCCATTTTGAATTACTGAATCTCAATATAGATATTAAAAATCTTTATGAAGCTACAGGTAAAGCTTTTTTCGTTATTGAAAATCCAGAGCAACGACAATTAATAACAGATACACTACAAATGTTAGAACTTTTTCAGGATGCTATTGAGAAGAAAATTGATCAAAAGACATTAAGAAGAATGAGAGTAACCCTTAGTCTTAATCTAAGTCAAATTAAAGATATTGTACAAGAAGATTTAAATCAATATAAGACTTTTAAGAGTTTTCCAAAATTTGTAGATAAGACCGTTTTAGATCCTGAGGGCAATATAGAAATTAATAAAAAGTTTATTGATGCTTACATAAAGGGAGTTAAAGGAGGTGAATAAATGGAACGATTAAGAATAATTCTTGCTGGTCCTGGAGCTGTTGGAAAAACAACTTTTTTAAGATTCATTAGAACTGGAGAATTTGACGAACATACTCCTTATACTGTTGGTGCTGAAGAATCAATTCTTAAACAATTATACGAGGGAAAAGAATACTTATTAAGAGTAATTGATATTGGTGGTCAAATCCAGTTTAGTTATATGCGAAAGGATTACTATTCAGAAGCAGATGGAGCAATTCTGATGTTTTCTTTAAGTTTTCCTAAAACTCTGAATGATTTAAAAACTTTGTATAAAGAAGTAATTGACGAATGTGGAAATATTCCTATGATTATTACAGGTAATAAATCAGATAGATGGGATAATAATAATTTTTTAGAAAAAAATATTATTAGTACAATTCAAGAGTTGAGGAAAAATGCTCCTATATGTTTTATTAGTGTCAAAACTGGACAAAATGCAGATTTGGTTTTTCCAAAATTATTAGAATTTTTTTGAATTGAAATGGCGGAACTAGAGCTAGATGATATATTGAGGAGGTTTTGTGGCGCGATTTCAGAAATATCTGGTGTCATTGTTACAGATAGAAAGGGAGATCTAATTGCTGCATCATTACCATCATACAGATCAGTTATCTTATACTCCAAATTAATTACTTTATTATATCTTGAGAACGAGAGACTAGGAAAAATCTGTTTTGGAGAATCAGAATTTGATTGGTTTCAAATTTGTTTTGGAAATGAGTATTTTATCAGTAAGTCTGCAGGTAAAAATTGTCTTCTTACTGTATATTGTAATAGAGATGTTAGATTGGGTCGAATTAACCTTGACATGAAGAGAACTGCAGAAAAAATTGCTCAATTGGAACGTTTACCTTCTGGGCTTAAAATAAAATGGAGTGAGATTCAGTCATATAGAGAAGAACTTGAAAAGGAAGTAAAGAAGGAAGATCTACTAGAAATCGAGAAATTAAAGCAATTTAAAAAAAAGCAAGAGGAGATTAAAAAGAGGGAAGAAGAACGAGAAAGAGAGGGACAGAAGGAGATAGAACTAGAAATAGAATGGGAAACGCTACTGAAAAAAAGACGAGAGGAGTATAAAAAGAGGAAAGAAGAACGAGAAATAGAGAGACAGAAAAAGAGAAAAAAAGAAAAAAAAAGGTCAAAGCAATTGGAAAAAATACAAGAGGAAGAATGGAAGAAAGAATGGGAGCAAAAAGAGAGGAAAATTCATAAGGAATGGGGGAAAGAAAATTTTATGGAGTTGAGAAGATTGAGAAAAATTATGACAGAACCCTCACTAGAATTAGGGATACAAAGAAAGCCAACAGACGAAAACTACAACATTTATCTTAAATTGAAGGATCTTCTTGAAAGAAAATACAATTCAGGAGAATTATACGATGGATCTTATCAAAGAATGCTGAAAAAAATAAATGCAAAATTACACAAATTTAGAAAAGATCAGAGGAATTAAAAAAAATTGCAATGACTATGATATCAAACGAGAAAAGAAATGAAATAGCGAATGAAGTTAAAAAACTTTTAGCGAGCAATAGGGAACTAAAAGGGTGTTTAGTTATAAGTTATTCTGGACAGCTTCTTTACAGCGTGCTGAGTAGTGAAATGAATCTCAAAAATGATGATATTAGAAATTTTGCGGCATTTATTCAAAGATATTTGGATGAGTTGGAGATGGATGAATCTTTTGATTATACAGTCAGTAGATTTTTTGGAGGAGGGCACATTATAATGTGGAAAGGGCTTTATTACATATTAACGGCATTTACGAGCTTAGAAATTAATTTGGGATCGACCTTATTTGGAGAATTTAAGTGGTACTTAAGTAAAATTGACGAAATACTTGCAGAATTAAACTCATCAACTGAAAAATAAGAATTTTTAATTTTTAGGATTAATTTCCATTATAATTAGCTTTACAATGATTTTTCTAATATAAGGATTCTTTCAATCTAGCGGGATGTTATAAATATGAATTTCGTACTCCTTATCGGGAGTAATTTTACTTGTACGGATAAATTCGATGGGGATTTATTTATGCATAGAAACCCCTTCGGTTTCCTTCGCGAACCTTCCCGCTCATTTTCAAAGGGTGCTCGGTTGTTTTGCTCCTAAAGATTGCGTCACAACCCTCGCTCCTTTAAAAATTCGAAGTATTTTCTTGATAATTACAATGTAAAGTGGAAAGAAAAAGGAGTCTATCAATTCTTTAAAAACTTTTAGGATTATATCAATAAACATAAAAAATATTCTCCAAAATTGGTTGATCTTCAAGCGATTAAATTTGCAAACAATAACTGAGCGGGCATATATAATAAAAATAATATACAATCCCGATTGGATTATGTGCTTTTAAAGTTAAGGATTTCTGTACTACATATCCTAAATTAAATAGATAACCGGTTCAGAAAGAAGCTATAACAACATTTATTAACTTACATTGAATCTTACTAATTAGTCAAATTATTTTTGACATTTTTCTATAAAAAAATAAAATTTAAAGTATGTATCATCCGGTTAAATCTACCACTAAGCTTAAAAATAAATGGAATGAATCTAAACAGCATTGGTCATTACTAGCTATTGGAATTTATATTGGTGCATTGATAATTTTATGGATAGACTACTTTAGAGGATCTTTATCATTACTAGGAACACTATTATATACATTTATAACACCATCAGTATTGATTCTTGTCTATTATATCAGAAAATCGATACATCAGAGAAACATTTATAAGTTCATATTTATAATTGGGGGTGGTCTGGCGTTAGGCTTCCCGATATGGGGTTTAATAAGCTTTATCCTTATTGGTGCGACTTGGTCTCCATTTTATGACCCCCAAGGAATATTAAGAATAATATTATTTATTCTGCCAATAGTGCCATCTTATATCGTTGCAGGATACATCTGCTATAAATGGGGTAAAAAAAGAGACTTTAGACCTTACGTGTAGATCTAAGGAGGAATTGCTGGGAATGAATGTAAAAGAAAAGATTAAGATTTTCTGGAAAAATTTTACTGAGAATTGGTTATGGGTTACAATTGGAGTTTATATAGGAACAATATTAATGGGCTGGATTCTTTTTTGTATTGCATTAATATTTATAATAAAAACTAAAGATGTGTATCATATAATCAAACTGAAAAATAATTTCCCTCTAAAATTAGACCATTTAATTGTATTTATTTGTGCGATGACAATAGCGATAACTGGTCTTCTCTTGGTCGACATAAATAGTTACAAGTATACAGGTAAATTTACATATTTTACAATTGTATGGCTCGTTGTTGTATTTGGAGGAGCATTCATAATAAAACATTTTAACATTTTAAAAAATAAAAAACCCAATTAAAAAATCCTCGCATTATTAAAGCTTAGTGCGTGGCTTGGCGTCCTACTGTCCCTTCAGAGTATTAATGTCACGTATTTTAAATATGGTAATTATCAAATACCTTCAAACTTTTCGACTGGTGTTTAATATTCTATATCGCGAATTTCGATTGCTTCAGAATAAAATTTCCCATCATTGGTGCCAAAAAGTGCTCGTGCTTCAAACGGATAACTCCAACCTTGTTCTTTTACCATTTCCTTCAAATCTTTTGTTGAAAGAAAAGCTTTACACGACTCTCCGTCTTCTAATTTGCATGGTAAATGTGTATTAATCATAAAATATTTTGGTTGATCTAAGGATTGTACAAAATAAATTACCATTCTTTTTTGGGGGATTTCAATACCGTACGAATTAACCACAATGGGTCTTACTGATTTATTGACCGCTTTAATGCTAATATAAACATCATCATCTATAGTTGGCAATAAGGCTGATCCATGAATTGACGCTTCTAATTGCTTTTCTCCTCCTTTACTTTTACTTTCAATTAAATCCACGATTGTCTCGATATTCATCCTATGTTTGCTCCCGTCCATTCGCTTATAAAATTCGTATCGATAATAATTTCGGTTATTCATATCATCGGATTGTCGTATTCCGTAAATACCATATTCTTTTGGGAAAATTTTAATTATAACGACGTATTTCCCGTTTGCTAATGGAATTGGATAATATTGTGGAAACGGAGTAAAAATTGGTTCTATTCTTTTTGGTAATGCATCATTTAATACTGTTTTTAATCCATCTACATTTCTTTTCTCAATTCCTACTATTGTTATGGGATCGTCAGAAATACCAAAAAAAATATAACCTTCTTCAAACCCATTGGCAAACTGCACAACATCTCTTTGCAATTCAGATAAATTCCCATCAAAGGCAACTTTATATTCGATTTGTAACGATTCAAAATTTAATGGATCTGTTTCCATTTTGCGTAAATCGCTTTCGTCAACGTCCTTTAACTCTTTTTCAAATAGCTTTATTTTTTTCACCCTTTCATTATCTTCATCTTATTAATAATAATCATAAGTTGGACTAAAAAATTTAACTAGTTCTATTATAACAAACTCATCTTTTAATAGAAATCGACTTCAAAAAATAATATTTAGCTTCGCTTACCCTCCGCAACCATCAATGGCTGACGGGTCGCTCCAAGTTTTTTGATCTTTTTTTGAGAGCATTAAGACATCTAAACGTTGTTTTACTCTTGAGACAACGAGAAAATTTAAATTCAAGTTAGAGGAACAAAGGTATACAAGTAGTAAATCCCGCTAATATTCCCATTACTACCCCACTAATTAAAGAAACTATTGATTTCTTTGTAACCGTTCCTTCCTTATTAATAATTTGCCATAGACTTATTGTAATCGTCAAAAGAGCCATAAAGGAGACGATAACCACGCCGTAATATATAGTTATCTCGTAAGGATACACTGCCTTACTTATATCCGATATGTTATTTAAAGCATAAGGGTCGATTATACCTGAAAGAGAGATAAAATTAAAAACGAGTCGATCTGGTAGAGGGTCTAAAACGGCAAGCAAGAAGTACGTGGACCAATCGAGTAGAATTCCGAGCGCGAAAACGATGTAAAATGACCCCAGAATCAAGCGAGGCTTCGTCATCGGATTATTTGCTAACTTTTCTTCCTTGCTGTATCTTATTCTTTCTAAAAAGTATTTACCTCTCAAGCTTAACAAGGTTAAGATTCCGATGATGAGAAGTATACCAAAAAAAACGTATTTCATATACCCAAATACCAATTCTATAAAGGAATTAATCTCGATAAATAGCTCGTCAAAGTTGGGTAAAAATTGGTCAATTAAACTTAAAAATTTTACGTAGGTACTCATCTATATTAACTTTAAAATTATCTATTTAAATTCTACAGATTACCTTCTTTTTTCATTGCAAGATTTTTTCTCGAGTTGATGTAATCTTTAACAATGGTGTATTCATATAAAATAGCAGATACGCATAGTAGTAGAGCATAAATGTTGCTTAGAATTACGTTAAATACAGGAACATCATAAATATCTATAAAGAGATACGGGATAGAATCTAGAATAAAAACAGCGATACTCGATATCAAAAGAAACCTGCTAACTATGATCCATGTCGAGACTTTGCGATTTTTATGCCCAAAGAATAAGATGACACTATTTAAAACGCACAATCCCATTAACCAACATAGAAAAATTAGATAAAACAGCTCTGAATCTAAATAACCAATCATTAAATTATTACTGAGATTAAGTCATTTAAACTACGTTATTTTCTAGAAAATAATACAAATTGGAAAATTAAATAACCAGTGTAGTATAAATTTTATATTTGGTTTATAAATCTTAATCATGACCGAATGTAGTGAAATCGAAAAAATAATCAAGAATCCTAATAAGGAAAACCTCACAATTGATTTTAAAAAATCTGATGTAATTAAATCAAATGGAGGACAGAAAAAGCTACTTGAACACATAGTTTCGTTTGCGAATAAAGATGGAGGTAGGATCTTAATAGGAATAAATGATGATGGTACCTATGAGGGAAAAAACATTTTTGATGTTGATAAAGATAAAGGTACCATAAATAACATTATAAATGACAAGATACGACCGGTTTTAATGTGCGATATTGAATTCATATCGTGTAATGAGGGTGATGTGATAGTTATTATTATTCCAAAAATGAAGAATATTCCACATGCTTGGGTTAATAAAACTCATAATGGAGAGATCAGATCCCGTGAATATTACATTAGAACACCACACGGAAAGAGATTAATATCTGATAGACAGCTTCAATATCTATTTAAAAATGAAAAATTTGAATTCTTTTTTCCATTTAAGTTCACTCTTAAATTAAATAAGGATACTCTAAGAGTAGATTTTGATTCTGATTTTGATTTTCTTCTTGAAGATTTATCAAGTATTACAAATTATGATGATTTTTTTAGGGAACTAGAAAAAGAGGATATAAGCAAGATAAAAGAATATGGTGTCACAAAGACTATTTCAGAAGTTTTCCCATTCATTGTAATTAGCACATTATCTAAGTATTTTATGAGATCTTGGGCATTAAAACCAATTGAAAATGAAAGATTCACAACCAATTTTTCACCCCCTAAGGAAAAATTTACAAAGTTAGATATTCCAGATCCTATTGAAAATTCCATACTTAAACAATTATCTATAGACCTTCGAGAATATTTAAAAACAACTTGGCTATTCCACGAATTCTATATCCCCCCGGAAATGAAAATTTCAATTAAAAAAAGTCTTTTATCTTTCCAACATAGCGATTTTCTGTTTAAATTTGACATACAATTTATAAATACAAGTAGTGTTGGTTTCCCAGAAGGCTGTATTTCTATAACTTTAAATGGTTTTTACGAGGTTAAATTTAATCTCCCTGAAACAAATTTTGGATTGTTTGAAGATTATTATCAATTCGCCTTGTCTATCAAAGAAATTATTAAAAAAGATCTAGATTATGATTCTTTTTTAGAAAAAAATAGTTTTAAAATATTAGAATCAATGAATAAGAAATTAGATCGCCTATTAACCTCATGATAGCTAATATCAAATAGATCATTTCTATTCTATTATAGATTAAATATCCTCTAACGAAAAATTAACTTGATATAAATGATTTTAAACTAAAGAAAACTACTACAAACTTTGGTGTATAATGTGGAGGAATGGAAAATAACAAGAGAAGAAGTCAAAAATGAAATTTATGAAGAAGATAGAAATCAGATAGAAATCCTGAAAGGGCAGCTAGAAAATACTATTAAGCTAGAAGATGAAGCTACCATTTATTGGCAATTATCCGAGAAATACAAATTACTATTTTGGGGTTATGCTGAAGATTTTGCAATTTTCGCAAATACATCAAAAAAAGACTTCTATAAACAATTGGAAAAAGACTATTTGTGGAACTGTATCTACTATCGTGAAAAATTTCTTCAAATAATAAAGCAGAACAATGTAATAGAGGCCAACGATGGTATCTTTATGGATGTTGGATTGAAATATAGATACTTTATAAAGCATAATTATGATTATGAAAAAATCGAAGAAGAGACGTTTCGGTTCGAAACTTTTGGAAATACTAGTAATGAAAAAATTAACATCATAATCAACGATATGGAATATGCAATAAGGGGTATGTATTACACGATAAAGCATTACGAGAAAGAAAATAACCACGAGGAACTCTTCTGTTGGTGTGAAGTAATGGGAGATCTTTATTTAATTATTCAATTATTGTTAATACAAGGAGGTAGAACTGAATTTCTAGATAACGCAAGACAGTCTTTGAGATATTATAAAGACAGTAGAGAACATTTGAAGTTTTACGCAAAATCTACGATACATTATGGAGGTATCTACGGACTATCTTACCAAACAAATTTTTTCGATCCTTTCCTTAAATCTTTTGGGTTTGCTGGATATATTTTATCAGGCATTGAAAAAATGGAGTTTGTTGAAAAAAATTTGTTAAAAAAAAAAAGTAGAATGGAATATATAAATTATCTTGATAGCTCATTTCCTGATAATAAAACAATTTTAAATAATAGGATAGAAAAATTAATACTAAAATATCCAGAACTAAAATTTAAAGAAATAAATCTAGAGGATTGGAAAATTGTTCTCCATTTTATGCATGATCACATTTTGAGTTTTAACCATGAACAATGTGATCTTAATAATATAATTGACTCTTGGAAGAGAGAAGATGATATGCAAAAATGGTTACAATTACGAATGAATTCATTACTTATAGAGAAGAGAAATGAACCTTCATTTTATTCTATAAGAGAAGGAATAAGGGGGGGTGGTAGTTGTGATCATACCTTTAAAAAAATTCCAATATGTGACAAGTGGAAAAGAGATACAAATGCTAAGACTTATCCTGTAAAGATTAACGAATTTATCGATAAAGCCTATAGGGATCATTATGAACAGGTAAAAAGTTATGCGGATGATGTTAAATTAGCTGTATTGATTGTAGTCGACAGTAGAGATGTAATAAGAAATAATAATCCCGACATGGTAAAAGAGTGTTATGATATTAAGGTAAACGAGCCTGATGGAGTAATTACGGCTATATTTGTAATACAAGTTTCGAACACACCTCCCTCTAGAAGAAAATAGTGAGAGTTTAATCTGTAATCGGTTTTTATATTTAAGGACTTTTATCAAAATCCCTTTTAATTTCTTACCAATTTCTGTATTTATCTGGTATCTTCTGATGTGTTATAAACTTGATTATCAGATAAATAATGATATCTACGAGCGGAATGTAGGTAATCAACTCTACACAAACCAGCAATGTCACTTTTGTTAATTCCCCAGTATAAATATTAAATCGTAGTGCAAGAAGAAATTGTACCAGTGAAGGGATAGCACTTGCGAAGATAATTCCTGCCAATTAGATATTTTTTTTTATATCACTTTAAACTTTTAAATTCATTCACTATCTTTAAAACATCTTCTCCGTATTTTTCGTACTTCTTAATTGCTATGCCTTTTATATTTAAAAGTTCTTCCTTCGTTTTAGGTCGTTGACTAGCGATATTTTTTAATTCTGAATCATGAAACACCCAGTAAGCAGGTACTTTTTCCTTTTTTGAAGTTATAAATCTAAAGGACTTTAGATCTTTATACAATTTCTGATCTTCAGCATTTAATGTAATTTCAACTTCTTTTTCTTCATCCTTACTTTTTGAGATTAAAAGTTTTGATTTTTGAATAATGAAATCTGCTTCTTCTTTAGCTTTATGAAATAGCTCTTTATCTTCATCAACATCCCATTTGATTTGCACTCCCATTTCTCGATTATTAGTTTGAGAGTATTCATGTAGATTCATAGAAGTTAATACCATTAACTTTTCATTAAAATAACATTTGGCGTGCAAATTTTCGCAGAAATAAAGTTTCAGATGTTTTAGTTTTTTAATTTTTTCCAAATCTTCTTGTTTTAGCTTTTCCTCTTTACCATAAACTAACCTGATATTTACATTACGGTTGTCAGCCTCTACTAAGCGATCATAAAAAATTTGAGCTAGTTTTATGTAAGGTGTGATTAATGTTAATTCTTTCTCAGCTTCCTGTATTATTTTTACGATTTTAGCTGAAGTATTAGAAGTAATTAAAAATTTTACCATCTTTTGAGTTCCCTCTTATCTTATTTGATGGTATTTTCATTAAAATATAAATTTTAACAATTTAGATCTTTATAAATTGAAATGCTAAAAAAATAGGAAGAAAGCACAAGGGGTTCTTTCATCCTTCAAACACCGCATTATCTCTTTTCTTATTATAATCAGATTTCGTATTTCTTTCATAACAACAATCATCACACACAATTTATTATTATAATTATGCTAGGACTCGTGTTCCTCTACTTTTAATTTCTAAAAAAATCTTATTGTGGAAATTAAAAAATTTCAATAAATAAAAAAAGAGTTTTTTATATTTCATTTTAGAAGAATTATATCTATGAAAATATTTTCTATGAAAATGGGAAATGCGGACAAAAATTGGCATTCAAGAATAAACATCTTTCAAGGACCTACAATTAAAATTGAAAATTATGAAGTAATTTATAAAGAAAACGATAGTACTTGGCTGAAGGATTACTTCTCTAATTTTTCTTGTTATGGCCTTGAAATCAATACAGATAAAGAGTTTAAATGGGAATATTTTTTTAAAGTAAAATCTATGCAACAAGCTAATGAACTGGGTGAACAATTTTTATTTCGTCTGAAAACTATTTTTAATGGAATTGATGGAGAGTTTTATGCTAAACAAATCAATTTCAAACTATCAGATGCAAATATACGGGAGCTTAGATTTCCTAAACCTCCTTACTTAGAGAAAATAAGCATTATTAAAGATTTGATTAATATCTTTCATTTATCTAGTAAACCAGTAAAAATTTTTATAATTTGGAAAAAAAAGAAAATTCCAAGAAAGTTATTTAAAATCAGAGTAGAGATACTGAAATTAAAGTTCTTGGGAAGTGAGAAAAAGAAATATCTACGATCTTTATGGCAAGATGATCTTTTTAGAGTAAGAATATTCATTAGCACACCGTCTCAAGTTTCAATTGAAGGTTTAATTAAAGGGATTACTAATACCATAAGGAATGGTAAGAAACCTGCTAAATTAGTTAAAATAAAAAATAAAAAATATAAAAAAATCGTTCTGCTTAACTTTAGAAAGGGGTACTTCATAACACCGAGCTGTATCGATTTCAATATCCCTGAAAATTTTCCCTTATTTAAACCAATTCCTTTAAAAACGGAAAATATAAAATATTTTGATATAAAGAAAAGAGAATCTTCAAATATCCTTATAGGAAACCTTATTCTTCAAGGCAGAAAAACAAAACATAAGATTTTTTTAGACAAAAATTCATTTTCGCAGAGTGTGCTAATAGCTGGCCAGCAAGGCACAGGGAAAACTTATTTGCTTGCTCAAATAGTGCATGAGTTTTATAATAAACTGCCCGATATAGGAATTCTTATTCTAAATCTAGGAAAGGGTAATCAAGATCATTTCTATAAACTTGACACGATCATCAAGTTTGGTTCTGATAATTTTAGAGTGCCTTATTTTAATGAGAGTGAATATTTAAAAAAGAACCTACAAGAAACAGCTACCTATTTAATCGCCGCATTGGGATTAAAAAATATCATTGAAAAAAATATGTCAAATGTAATGAATGCCTTCATGGATAAATTTGGCTCTCTACCATATTCCCTAAAAGTGTTATTCTTAAATCTAATTAAATATTTTGAAGAAAATCCCTATCATGATAAATTCCAAACAAATGCAATTAGGGCAATAAAAAACCGCGTTCTCTCTCTTTTATCAAATCCAATTTTAGAAAATAGTCTTCAATTATTTGATAATCTGAAAAATCCAGAATGGTTTGTGGATTGGCAAAATGGAAAGAAAATTTTTCTTGATTTATCTTCATGTACGATTTATGAGAAACGACTACTAACCAGTGCTATATTTCAATTAATAAGGGTATATACACCAGATAGAGAACTCGGGAAGTTAAAAAACATAATTCTAGTTGATGAAGCACATCAGATATTAGAAAAACCTATTACGAATAATTACGATGATGATGATTATATTAGCAGACACCAATTAGAAAGAGTTTTTAATGACTTATTGCGGGAATTTCGTTCTAAGGGACTATCGTTTATATTATCAGATCAGACACCTTCTAGACTATTTGATTGTGTATCTTTATTGCCAAGCTTGAAAATTCTTTTTCGACTTGGTTTTCCTTGTAATGTTAAATTAATCAGTAATAACGAGGAGCAAGAATTTCTCTCTTATCAAAAAAATAGACAAGCTCTTGTCATAAATGGAATTAATGGAGAAAAATTCATTATCGAAACAATGGATTTCTATCCTATTAAACCTATACTCACAGAAGATAGATTTTGTGTAAAATGTTATAAAAAAATAGATAAAAATGAACATTTTTGCCCTAATTGTATGAACTCTCTGCAATCTAACCGATTAGATACACCAGAAGAGTTTGATTTAAATTATAATAAAAAGGAAGAAACTGATGAATGAATATAATGAACATCCGGAAAATAAAAATTCTGATACCATTAAAAAAGATGGAGATCAATCTCAAGACAACCCTAAAACAGTTACTTTTGATCCGGTAAACGACACAGAAATCCTAAAAGATTCGAACTTGAATGACTTCAAACCAAATCCTCAGTTGGATTATGAAAATGTTAATCAATTTAACCCTTCTATGAACTGTTGGACTGATAAGCAGATCGATGATATAAAAGCGAGAATTGCATTAGAGGAATTGGTGGAAAGGATAAGAAATGGAGAAACAATTATGGACGGTGGTGATCTTGTACAAAAAGCAAGAAATATAGTTGCTTTAGAAAAATTAGTAGAACAGATAAGAAATGGGGATAAAATTCTGGATGGCAGCGATCTTGTACAAAGAGCAAGAGATATTGTAAAAATGGAGGAATTAGAAGAAAAGATAAGAAGAGGAGCTAAATTTTTTGATGGAGGTGTGCAAAAAACCGGAGAAATAACTGACTCAATGAAATCAATAGAAAATGCAAAAAATCTTGAAAGTAAAAATCAAGAAAAAATAGAAAAATCAATTAACACTGAGAAAGAACCTCTTAAACAGGTATCTAATAGAGAAAAATCTGGGGAATCATCGAGGGAAAGAGATCCAGAAAGTATTCTGGAAAAAATAGCCGATGTGCAAACAAAAGCCATTATGGATAAAGAACATTTAGGTTCAGTTTTGAAGGCATTAAAGGATGAAAATCAATTAAGTCAACAAAAAATATCAGAAAAAATTGGATTTTATATAAATTCAGCATATAACCGTGGATATTCCATTCCCATAGACAGCTTTGAAAAATTAAAAAATCTCGCAAATTCCATAAATAGAAACCTAAGATATGAAAGATTAATCCAGAAAAATGTTTACGATATAAAATCCATGCAAAAATTAGCATCGATCGTTGGCAATTTAAAAACTGGAAAGCCAGGAAAATGCCTCTCTGAAACTTATCAGGCTATGAATAAAACTCTTAAGTGGGAATGTGGGGAATGTGGGAAAGTTTGGGAAGCACATCCAAATGGAATAGTATATCAACAAAATTGGTGCACAAAATGTTCTGGAAGAGAGACATGGAGCTATAAAAAAATGGTTAATCTTGCTAAAGTGTGCGGAACTGAAATGAGGGTAACACCTTTTTCTGTGCAAGTAATTTCTTTAAGATAATCTAATTCTTGTCGTTTTTTAAAATCATCAAAATGCTTGTGAAATTTTGGATAATACATGTAATGTTGGGGTCCATTAAACTCAAATGCGATTTTTATGTTTTCATTATATCCGTCTAATTCAAGGCGATTATTAGTTTCGGGATTGATTAGCCAGTCTGGTTTAACTTTAGGAAACGGAGCGTTAAAAATCCTTTCAAAATAACCCCTACAAATTCTTTCACTCTCTCCTTCTGTACAAGTAGGGCACCATTGGGGTCGTTTTACATGGGTGATATCCATCTGAAACTCACTTTCACATTTTCCACATCTCCATGGAAATTTATAACGACTAGGCATGGAAACGGAATCATAATATTTTTTGTCAGCAAGAAATTCTCCTGGATACCCGGTCTTAATTTTGCCAGTTGTTTTAGCTAATTTCTGAATATTTTCAAAAGATTCTCTGAATTCTTTGGATAATTTATCGTATTGACATACTCTACACCAGGAACCACGTTTTACATTATTAGCAATTGATTCAAATTCAGTTTCACATTTTCCACATTTCCACTTGTATTTTGACCTATCAGGAAATTTCTGATTTTCATACGATTCTTTAGTTGTTAGGAACTTACCCTCAACTCCAGTTTTCTCTAAACCTCTCACTTTAGCAAGATTAACCATTTTTTTATAGCTCCATGTC
>JABUBN010000266.1_pt1 | contig 15114 bp, 13 predicted proteins | sample 7240341 | NCBI WGS metagenome assembly JABUBN01 (sample SAMN07256345, study PRJNA390944) | subsurface metagenome | isolation source: Methane hydrate marine sediment | place: Pacific Ocean: Eastern North Pacific, ODP site | reverse complement strand
AGGCATTGCGGGAGAGCGAAGAAAAATACCGAAACCTCGTTGAGCGGGCGAATGACGGTATTGCCATCGTCCAGGACAACCTGCTCAAATACCTTAACCCACGTTTGGCAGAAATAGGCGGTTACACTGCTGATGAGGTAATTGATACACCATTTACCGATTATGTCTATCCCGATGAGCTTCCCAAAGTTGTTGACTACCACAACAGGCGTATGGCAGGCGACGAAACCGTATCCACCTACGAGACAGCCCTCAGACACCGGGATGGCAGCAAGATAGATGTTGAATTCAATACGGGTATAATCACATACCAGGGAAAGCCAGCCGCGTTAGCGATCATCCGGGACATGACCGAACGTAAGCGCCTCGAAGCCCAACTCCAACAAGCCCAAAAGATGGAGGCTCTTGGTACCTTGGCCGGGGGCATTGCCCATAACTTTAACAATCTCCTCATGGGCATTATGGGGAATGCCTCCTTAATGGTATCGGAGACTGATTCCACTCATCCCAACTATGAAAAACTTAAGAACATCGAAAAATTAGTAGATAGTGGATCTAAACTGACCCAGCAACTTCTTGGATATGCCCGAGAAGGAAGATATGAGATTATACCCCTCAACCTTAACCAATTGATGAAAGAGACCTCTGATACGTTTCGCGCAACCAAAAAGGAGCTTAGGGTTCACCGAGAGCTTGCCGAAAACCTATTCCCAATAGACGCAGACCAGGGGCAGATTGAGCAGGTCCTGCTGAACCTTTATGTCAATGCTGCAGATGCCATGCCCGGCGGTGGAGATCTATTCTTGAAAACCATAAATGTCACTGATAAGGATATGAAAGGCAGGCCTTATAAACCAAAGCCGGGAAACTACGTCTTGCTGACCGTAAGAGACACAGGCACCGGCATGGACAAAAGGACCACAGAGCGCGTCTTTGATCCGTTCTTTTCCACAAAGGGTCTCGGCAAAGGTACCGGTCTTGGATTGGCCTCTGTTTATGGCATTATCAAGGCCCACGGCGGATACATTGATGTGGAATCTAACAAGGGCTCCGGAACTACCTTCAAGATTTACCTGCCTGGAGCAGAAAAGAAGGTGCAGAGGGTTGCCAAGACTGCTCGACAGGTCATAGAAGGCAGTGAGACTGTCCTGCTTGTAGACGATGAGCCAATGGTTTTGGAGGTGGGCATAAATATGCTCAAAAAGCTAGGCTATACCGTTCTTGAAGCGAAAGGGGGCAGAGAGGCAGTCAAGGTCTATGAAGCAAATAAAGACAAGATTGACCTCGTCATCCTGGATATGATTATGCCTGACAGGGGTGGTGGGGAAACGTATGACCAGATGAGGGAAATCAACCCGAGCGCAACAGTGCTCCTTTCCAGTGGATACAGCATAGACGGCCAGGCAACTGAGATATTGGAGAGGGGTTGTAATGGCTTTATCCAGAAACCCTTCACCATTAAAGAGCTATCTGGGAGAATCAGGGAGATCCTGGAGAAAGATTAGATGACTCGACAATCCTAATGCCGCCATCCACAATTGCAACTCCTTCAAGATTGGCATTTCTCGTGTTCACATCCCGTGTGTGATTCAACCTCAACCTCCACCATTGGATAATAGTATGATTTCAACAGGCTGTTGCCGAAATCCTTTTCACTTGGTCTAAAACGTTTTTTGATCCCGCCTATATCTAGGAGGGACTCCAGGCGATGTCAAAACTCGCCTTTAGGGCAGGGCCACGTCATAGTCAAACCTAATCTATTGAGTTTTAAGCTTCTTGCAGGGTATGGGTATCTTTTTTTTGGATTATGCCCTCACATAGTTCAGATGAGTGGGCGTTTCAAAATGGTTTATATAGATGATGCCTATGATTCTAAGGCTTATGGCTCAATAAACCATTTTGAATCGACCCAGTAAGGGGCCATGTTATAGGGCATAACCAAAAAAAAGACACCCATACCCTGGACTTTGACGTTATCCTGTCCTTAGGGCTCAAACAGTTGACATCGCTTATCTTCCACTTCGCCAAGATTTGTTTGGGATTTCCGTTTGGGCAACAGCCTGTTAAAAGGCCCCATCATCTCATGGCTCATGTTTTCGCCTTTTTTTCTGAACGCCTTTATAATATGGAGTAAGAGCTTTCTGAAGAGAGCCCTTTCATGACAAACGATGTAGCCCCATCACCTAACAAAGCTCTTAAACGACAGGAGACCGTTGAACCACCGGATGCTGAAACACTTTCTTGCTTGACACAAAAGCCGCTCTCCCCTATATTCCCTTTCCCAACAAATGCGTGTAGCTCAGGGCAAAACAACCAACGGTTATCCCCTCGATGCGTGATAGTACCGTTAGCAGGGGGATGTATTCCCTTTTGGTTTTTTCATCTCTGGGCTAGACGAAAAACAAAAAAAATTGAAGGAAATGGAACTCAATGATTTCCAATGAAAAAAAGATTATTATTATTACCTCTTATTGCCATTTCTTGTCTCATTTCTACATGCTCATCTTTCCCTCGCTCGTGATACCCCTCACCAAGTATTTTGAGATGCCAATTCCCGAGGTTCTGTCGCTTGGTTTTCTCATGTACCTGCTTTTTGGCCTGGGTGCACTGCCTATGGGTATCGTGACTGATTTGTGGAACGGGAGGCGAATGCTGACTCTGTACCTGGTTGGATTGGGAGCCTTTTCTTTGCTTGCAGGTGCAGCAAGACAGCCAACATTTCTAGTGATGAGTCTAACCTTTATTGGTATTTTCGCCTCGATTTATCATCCTGCGGGCATGGGGCTTATCAGTAAAGGATGTAAGAGGAGGGGGTATGCGCTTGGAATAAACGGCGTTTTTGGAAATCTTGGCCTTGGACTTGCCCCCATTGTTGCCGGGATTATTACATATTGGTTTGGATGGCGTACCATCTATGTTATTTTAGGTGTTTTTGTTTTGTTATCCAGCATTATACTGTTTCTTGTACCTATTGATGAAACCCCGGTGCAAACCGTGGCATCCGATACCGAGGGAGATAAAAAGCAATATCTCCCGTATTTTGCTTTGCTGTGTGTATGTATGATGTTAGCAGGGTTTTGCTTTCGCGGCACATCTGTGGTTATACCAGCCTACTTTGAACAGGCTGTGCCCTTTCTAAATAATATCCTAGACAATTTATCTTTCATCAAGCTCTCTGGCACAAAGACCTTAGCTGCCACCGCACTTACCTCGTTTGTGTATTTTTTTGGCATGCTCGGACAGATGACAGGAGGACGACTTGCCGATAAAGTTGATCTGCGCCTTGGTTATTTCTCGTTTCATCTCATCGCCCTGCCTTTTATGGTGCTCATGACGCAGTTCACCAATATCCCCCTGCTTATCTTTACGATGGGCTATCTGTTCTTTGCCCTTGGCATGCAACCTATTGAAAACAGTCTGGTTGCCCGACTTACCCCGGAAAGGCTTCGGTCAACAAGTTATGGTTTCAAATTTATCTTCACCTTTGGCGTTGGTTCTTTATCGGTTTTTACAGCCAAACAGCTCATCGAATACTACAGTTTTGTACATGTCTTCTGGCTTCAGGCTGGTGTTATTGTTTTACTTCTGTTAACTATTGCTCTCCTCATATTCCTGACGCGACACGAAACACTTCGGAACTAGACTCTAAAACAGGACGCCTTTGCTTCCTGCGCCTGTCTTTCCTGCCCAAACGTCTTCGAGAAACTGGTGAAGTGCATTTTGAAGTGAATCCTGTCCTGCCAAACATGCTTCACTTCCTAACGCCTAGGGCACCAATCCGCAATTGTGGGCATGGACATGCACCACGTATAGCGACGGTAGCCAGACAGGTTGGGTCCTGGTATTCACCTGACGGGGTTTTTGAGTTCCCTTATCTTCTCCAGGGTGTCTTTATAGGTATCGCTCTTGGAGGGGTTCAGCTGCATGGCCCTAAGAACAAGACTTTCCGCTTTATCCAGGTTCTTTCCTTGCACATAGTAAAGCCAGGCAAGATTATTATGGGCATCAGCATTCTGGGGTTCTTTCTTTATTGCCTTTTTGTAATATTTTTCTGCTTTATCCAACTCATTTTTTTGAAAATGTGCATTGCCGAGATAAAGGTAAGCAACCGGCCGCTTTTTGGCTGCAACTTCATATTCTTTAATGGCATTGTCAAACTCACCTTTTTTCTCGTAGGCAATGCCTAACTCCAGATGCTCTTCAGGTGAAAGGGGATCACTAAGAATCGTAAAGCGCGGCATGGCACAGCCCGCACATATGAGGAGCATGCCAAACGTCACCAAAAGGGGGCGTCTCATTCTCTCCTCGGAGTGTGTTCGGTTTGTGGTTGGGTTTTCGGCTGGATGCGAAGAGTCCAGCGCTCGGTCCGATCCCAGCGGGTAAGGAAGTGGTTCCACGTGATGAGCTTTTCGCGGGCTTTTGCAGAGTTAACAATGACACCTTCCGGGCTGTAGCCCACCACAACCATATAGTGGTTATTGCTTATATTGACAAACCCGAGATCCACCATGACAATAAGAGGCACACCCTTATCCACAGACCGCCGGACATCATCCACGCTGCCACTGTACCACCTGGCAGTAAAGCCTTTTTGCCGGGCGTAGAGCACCATGTCAATCGTAACCGTGCCACGAATGCTTTTCCGAAATATGGCATCGGCAACCTCATCCGGCGTCACATCTTCACCGTAAAAGGTGAGCACCCCGGCAAGAGAGGCGGGACCGCATTGAAAGGCAAGCTGGGGATAGAAAGGCACATCTTTCACCTTTCCAGAGCCAATGGAGGCCGGTAAATCCGAAGTCATGCCCCCCGGCCGTGCCATACATCCAAGGAGGGCAATGAACAGGGAAAAGGCAAGGACCGCCATGCACAGAGGGAGCGGATCGAAGGCCTGCCGAAACGCCTTTTCTGGGTGCCCTTCCGACCTTCGCACCTGTCCTATGGCCTCTTATTGAACGACGATCTTCTTATTAGTAAAATAGAGTACAGCAATGATGGCCAAGGCAATGACCAGAATCCACAAAAGAGTGCTTCCGCCTGAGGTAAGCGAATCAAGCTGAGTGGCAAATTGGTGAATTTCGCTATCAGAAAGCTGATCAAGCCGGGAATTGATTTCCTGGTCGGTATATCCCAGGGCCTTGAGCCGCTCTTTGACGAGCTTCTGCTCAAGAACCTTCTGCACCGTGGCCATGTCCTTGTGTCGCGCATTGCTCGCAAAAGACTCGTCCGACGGAACGAAAGAGGCCTCGATCCTAGGGACAACGCTGAAAATCCCCATCAAAACGACCAATAGCATTGCAATTCGGCGCGTTAAAACAGCGTCCTTGAATTTGCGCATAACCATACTCCTTTCTCTCAAATGTGCTTCGAAAAATAGAAATCCGCAGATCAGAATCTGCACACCAGCCAAAAGTGCTCTCAAACTAACACAATATTAAATTTTTTGTCAAGGCTTGTGAGCATATCCTACAGTGGAGAGGTTTTTTGAACGAGGCTTTTGACCTTGACACACGAGCCTCACATCTTTAAACTTCCTTGGCCAAAAAGAAACCACTATGCCTTTTACTATAATCACATAGTCCGATGATCACCCTCGAACATATACCTGTGAGCTTAGACCTTGAGGAAATCAAGAGAACGCTGCATATGGAAGAGAGGGGGGATTGGGGTCCTGGGCAAACCTTGATTGAGACTGCTCAATCCCTCATCTCGGCCAGGGCGGCCTATGAGATTTGCTTTATCGAGGCAAAGGATGAAGGTGTAATAGTGATAGACGGGATCCCGTTGACCAGTAAGGTTCTCCGCAAGAATGTGGATAAAGTGGAACGGGTTTTTCCCTATGTCATCACCATTGGCAATGAGCTAGAAGAAAAGGCCAGAGCATGTGAGGACCTATTGGAACAATACTACCTGGATACAATTGGAAATGTAGCACTGAACCTGGCTCGGAAATACCTTGAAGATCATTTGCGTTCCAGATATGCCCTTGGTGAGGTATCTTATATGGGCCCAGGTTCCTTACATGATTGGCCCATTGAGAACCAAAGGCCGCTGTTTTCAATTCTCGGGGATGTAGAAGCCTCCATTGGTGTAAGGCTGGAAGAAAATTTTCTTATGATCCCGACTAAGTCATTATCAGGTATCTACTTCCCAACGGAAATTAGATTCTACACGTGTCAACTGTGCCCGCGAAAAAACTGTGAGGCACGAAGGGCAGCCTACGATGAAAACCTGGCTAAAGAGTACGGGATTTGAAATCGTCTTCCCTCCCCCGTAATCCCATTTCCCCTTAACGAGCTCCAGGGTTGAGCTGTCTGCTCAAAACCTATACCCATGATTCGCAGTAGGGCAAAGAAAATCGGACAAGGACATTGATCAATGATAGTGAATTGTTGAAAAAGGTGCTCGGAATCCCTTCATCACAGGTGACGGGCGGCCGTTTGTTTCGGGCTCGGGGTAACAGTAACCCGCAACTCGTTCTTGGACTCTCCTTTTTAGACTCCTTTTCATTGACCCACAAGGGAAATTCTCCTATACTCCCTCCTAGAAAAAGGAGCTTCTTATCACCTCACTCGACGTTGCACAGGGCCTGCCAGAGGGGGCGAGAAATTCTTGACCTTGTTACCGGACACGACTTCGGAGATTAAGGATACCTGAGGGCGAATCTCCGAGTGAGGCCACATTCCCGTTTCTAACATCTGCGGCGATTGGTCGGGTCTCGGGCTGGCCCACTGTGCAGAAAACTACTGTGACCTGCCGCAGGCAACGAGTGTCTGCCGGTCAGGGAGATAGCCTACCGAGAGATTCTACATAGGGAGTAACATCAGGCATGGCCGGCAGATTAGATATATCAATAGCTCCAACCCCCGTGTCCACGAAAGATGACGAAATATAGCATTGTTCTTAAAGAATTAGGTTCCGGAAAAGATCATAGAATAAGCCTGCCTTGTGTTATTGGTCGCGATGAAGAGGCTGACCTGGCATTCTCAGATGCTACCGTTTCGCGCCGGCATGCCATGATTGTTGACATAGATAAGGAGATATGGATTGAGGATCTCAAAAGCTTTAACGGGGTTTTTGTCAACCACTGCAAGATAAGTGAAAGAACCCTTCTGAAACCGGGAGATACAGTGCAGCTGGGCGAAATCAAATTGTTGGTTTCAGAAGCAGAAGCAGATGTATCGGAACAGACTATTGTTGTGCATTCTCTCGATCGCGAAGCTGAGTGGCAATTAGACCGTGAGAGGCTCAGACTAATTTACGAAATTACAACCGAATTTTGCGACACCCAGGACCTGGGAACTCTGGCAGAAAAAAGCTTTTCAAGAATCAAAGAAATCTTCAGGCAGGATCGGGGCTATCTAGCCTTGTTCCAGGAAGATGGGACGCTTAGACCCTTATTCCCGGATCCTTCTTCAAAATCTGTTCCACTCAGCAGGAGCATTGTTGAGCGGCTCTTACAGAATGGCGAATCTTTCCTTCTGGAAGATGCCCTCAGCGAACCATCTCTCAAAGAACAAGTAAGCGTTGTGGTCTCAAGGATTAGGTCTGCTCTATGCGCTCCTCTTGTCTATCATAATCAGATCTATGGTCTTATTTACTTGGATCGCAATGTCCCCGGGGCTTACCAGCAAGACGATCTGGACTTCTTAAGAGCCATCGCCTTCATGCTGGCTCCTCTCATTGAGAATGCGCGTCTTTGGTCTGAGCTCAAAAAGCATTATGCCGGCGCAATGGAGACCTTGAGGGAGACAGAAGCAAGGCTGATTGATATGGAGCGGACAGCGGCTTACGTGTCTCTGGCTCAGGCCATGGCCCACGAACTCAGGAACCCTCTCATGGCCATCGGAGGATTAGTGCGGAGAATAGCCAAATCGGAGCCAAGAGATTCAAACAGTGCTACGTTACAGTCTATTGTGAGCTTGGTTGAAAGAGTAGAAATGGTCCTGAAAGAGGTCGATAATTTTGTGAGAATTCCGCAGCCTAACATAAAATTGGAGAGAATTGATTATCTTGTTCAGGAAGTCATTGAAAGTCAGAATTGGCAATCCCTAAAAAACAACCTACCGCCTCTCCTTTCTGTGGACACCCCGAATCTCATGGTCCCCGTTGATTCTGATCTCTTCAAAAAAGCTCTTTCCATGATCTTCAATGAAATCCTTTCAAGTATTCCTCGGGGATCGGAATTCACAATATTCATCCAGGATGTTGGCAATGAGCTCGAACTGCTCGTTGGGGAACTCGGCAAGGAAAGACGTTCCTTTGAACCTTTTAGCTCTGGGATGCAGAGCAAGCCATGGAGTCTTGGACTCTTTCTCAACATACTCACAAGATAATTTGCGATCACGGAGGTAAAATCCTTTTGGACCCACATGGACATGCAGCGTTTCCAATACTTATTAGAATACCAAGAACTATTAAAGTATAAATCTTATATAATTACCGCGCTGTGATGGGGAACGCCTTTCTTTCTTTTAGACAGGCCAAAAATATAGTCAACTACCACGCCTAAAAGAGGTGGCTTGAATGGTGACCCTAAAAGGGTCCAAATATGTAAATAAAATGAATTCGAATGACAAAGATCAAATTTCAAATGAATGTCAAATGACAAATGCTAAAAAATATATGTCCACCCATTAATTCAAACACAGCCTACAGTGGTGAAGATGCACAATGGGAAAAAGATAAATAACTGAGGGGTGGTCATAAATAATCATTGACAAAGTCCTCTGATATACTGATAATAAAGTATATTTAACATATCGGAGGATGCCATGGTCAATAATAACAGTCCCCTTGTACAAATATTACGCCTCGTGGATGAGGTCTACGAAGTGGAAGAACCCAAACCAATGAGCCGGGGAAGGCCTAGAATCTACCAGGATATCGTTATTTTGAAGGTATTTATCGTTATGGTCATCAAGCGTATTAAGACCTTTAAGGGGTTGCACCGGTACCTCCAACAGAATCCAACGATTCAAAGGCGTTGCGGGTTTCCCTCCTTGCCTTCCCGGAGAACATTGGGAAGGCGCCTCAAATCTTTTTCCCCCCTCGGTCCGGAAACAGATTCGGGCCTTGGGCAGGACGCTGATTATCAATGGCATCGCCAATCCTAAGGTCAATGCCGTGGATAAATCGATGTTTAAGGCACAAGGTCCTCTGTGGCATAAGAAGGATCGAAAAAAAGGCATTGTGCCGAAGCATCTCCGAAACGTGGACACAGAATCGGAGTGGGGTTACTCCAAGTATCGGGGATGGGTCCAGGGCTATGCCCTCCATCTTCTCTGTTCGGCCACACCAGGCTTTGTTCCTGTTCCGCTCGATGCTGATGCCGTCACAGCCAACGTGGCGGAGAACAGGATCTTTGAACCAATGATCGATCATCTCCATGATGATACCAACTACATTGTGGCAGATTCAGGCTACGACGACGGAAAACTTACTGACAAGTGCGAGTTCAGAAAGAACGATAAATACATTACCCGCCGACTTATAGTGCCCATGGAAAAACACAAACACACAGCTTCGAAACGTTTGCCATATATCCGCTTCTTCAAATCGGAGAGGGGACAACGCCTGTTCCGATTGAGAAAGATCACTGTGGAGCCGATGTTTGATATTCTCAAAAGCCTGTTCTCTCTGGAACCGGTGTGGATGAAGGGGAAACGAAACGTCCAACCCCTTCTTCTGCTTTCTGTATTCGTCTACCAACTTCTGCTCCTTTTCAATTTTGTGAACGGAAGACCTGTATCTCATGTAAAATACATAACAGATGGAGTATAATAATGACCACCCCTCAAATAACTGATCGTTTTGGAAAACCTTTTTGACATTGGGGTTTTGGATTTGATTTGACATTTGGATTTTGTCATTTGAACTTCACTCCATAGGGCATCACAAATCACTATCTAACACACATGGCAGAGCTGGGATCACCCCGCTACTGCGGGATGGTTTAAGGGATTAATTAGTCGTAGTTATTGATTATTCACCCCTTTTATTTGTGTGAATAAGGTCCAACTCAGAATCTAACCCCAAAAATAAGAAAGGCCAGCCTTTCAGCTAACCCATTATAATTGTTTGCTTTTTCTGGTCGGGGCGAGAGGACTCGTCAGCCTCAGGCTGATTTGAATGCGCCGAAGGCGCACAAGCCTCCTTGGAGGGTTGCTTTATCCGCCTCTGGCGGGCTCCGACGCTAATGCCAACTCATCAAGCCACTTGCGTCCTTGACCTGATTTAAGAAATCTTTCTCTTCGCCTTGCGGCTCCGTGATCGGGGAATTCTTCTGTATAAAGTACCTGAAATTCATCTAGCAATTGACCAGCTTTTGACTTTTTCAGCCGGTGCTCATAAATACGTCGAGATAGGTCGTTCGTAATGCCAACGTATCTTTTGCCGGTCTTTCCCTTTAGAACGTATAACGTGATCAATGACGATTTTGGTTCCCGTTGATAAAGCTGGTCGGGGCGAGAGGATTTGAACCTCCGACTCCCTGCTCCCAAAGCAGGTGCGCTACCAGACTGCGCCACGCCCCGAATATGATAACTCTCATACCCTATTTTGGCTTAAGAAATCAAGAAAATTGTAGAAAAACAAACCTTCACCCCGCTATGCCAGATATCTTTTTGTTGACTTTGCAATGTTTAGATAATATTTATTTTCTAAACAAATATGAGGAATTAACAACCACCATGAAAGATATTCAAAACGAAAACGATCATCGCAATATTTCTATAGATAAGGTCGGGGTAAAGGATATCAAGTACCCAATAACCGTGCTGGATAAAGCAACAAAGACCCAACAAACTGTAGCCGTGGTAAATATGTACGTTAACCTACCAAGGGACTACAAAGGCACACACATGAGTCGGTTTGTCGAGATCCTGAATGAACACGATAGAAGGATCTCTATCAAAAACTTCCATGAGATCCTCTCCACCATGAAAGAACGGCTCAATGCTGAAAGTGCCCATATGGAAATCTCCTTTCCATACTTTATAATGAAGACTGCTCCGGTTACCCACAGCCAGGGACTGATGGAATATCACTGCACCTTTGAAGGTAATTTAAACAAGGGCAAGGATCTGGTGCTCATGGTAACGGTTCCAATAACCACCCTGTGCCCGTGCTCACGAGAGATAAGCGATTTCGGCGCCCATAACCAGAGGGGAGAGGTTAGATTACAGGTGAGGTTTAAGAAGTTTATGTGGATAGAGGATCTGATACAACTCGTAGAAGAGACTGCCTCATGCGATGTTTATTCTGTGTTAAAGAGGGAGGACGAGAAATATGTGACGGAAAAGGCCTATCAAAATCCAAAGTTTGTTGAGGATATAGTCAGGGATATAGCCAAGGAGCTCGAGCAGGATGCAAATATAACCTGGTTCGCTGTTGAGTGTGAGAATTTCGAATCCATTCACAACCACAATGCATACGCATACATAGAACGGGATAAATCTGTCAGTTGACTGTCGTCGGTTGTTCGTTGCTGGATTAAACGGGAAGTAGATGATGTCAAGATTGTCGGGAGAAAGCTTTATGGCTAAGACGGGCCTTGAGAATGTTCGTATTCATAATTTGGGAGAAGCAGCAGACCTTCCTTGGGACTCTCTATTCGAGGTGAAACGATGGCCTTGGGGGATACAAAGCAAATCTCCTTGTGGAAAGAGAGGTAAATCCCATACTCCTAAACCGAGTGCCCATACGAAGGCGGTGGGTAAGAAACCAACGGACAGCGGACAACTGACAAAATACAACTAACAAAGGAACAGAAACATGGCTGAAGATCTGAAGAAGATGTACAAAACGGTGATGGATGACCATTTTCCACCTCAGATTACTATACATTTTGGAGAACAAATACTGGCATACAGGAAAAGAACCTGGAAGATACCTGATGAGCGTTCAGGCGAATTGATCGAGAAAGGCCTCAGGTATGGAGAAAATCCGGGCCAAGAGGCAGCCCTGTATGAGCTGGTAGGAGGAAATCTTGTCCTGGGTGAATGTCAGTTTATTGAACCAGACAAGGGCCTGGTTTCGGCCATAACTGAAGAGCAAATGATCCAGAGCGGAAAACACCCAGGAAAAACCAATCTTACCGACATAGACAATGCCCTCAATATATTGAAGTATCTTTCCTCAAAACCGGCTGCTGTAATTGTTAAGCATAATAACCCCTGTGGGGTAGCCTATGGTTCTACCATTGCTGATGCCTATCAAAAGGCAAACATGGCAGACAGAATAGCAGCCTTTGGGGGTTGTGCAGCCTTTAACAAACTCATTGATCAAGAGGTGGCGGAATTAATTAGTAAAAATTATCTCGAGGTAGTGGCGGCGCCTGAGTTTGACGATAAAGCCGTATCTATCCTGAGCAAGAGCCCAAATCTCAGAATCATCAAGATCAGCAAGATTGATAGGTTAGCCAAATATAGAGAAAAACGTTTCGTTGACTTTAAGAGCCTCATTGACGGGGGGATAATTCTGCAGCAATCCCCGACAAATGCCATAAAATCACCAGATGATTTCACATTGGCCTCTGTCGAATATAAAGGAAAAACATACAAAATCGCCCGAAAACCCACAGCCGATGAATACGCCGATATGCTCTTTGGATGGCAGGTAGAACAGGGCATTACATCAAACTCCGTTATCTATGTTAAGGATGGGGTAACAGTTGGTATCGGTACCGGAGAACAGGACAGGGTTGGTGTGGCAGAGATAGCCATTTACAAGGCCTATACCAAATATGCAGATTCCCTCTGCTTCAAAACACACGGCATCCCCTATAAACAGCTGCAAGCTGACATACACAAAGGCAAGGGAGATGCGGCGCTCCAGGAGGAAATAGATAAGGCAACTGCAGAAGCCCACGGTGGACTCACCGGTTCAACCATGGTATCAGATGCGTTTTTTCCGTTTAGAGATGGAGTGGATGTGGCTATAAAAGAGGGAATAAGGGCCATTGTTCATCCAGGCGGCTCCCTAAGAGACTTCGAGTCAATTGAGGCCTGTAACGAGGCAGATCCTCAGGTGACCATGGTATTTACCGGTCAGAGGGCGTTCAAGCACTAGATGTCTACATAACCTAAGATTTTAAAATTTATCCGCCAGACTTCGGGCGGATTAATGTCAAGCCTGCCCTGGCGCTATATACTATAATCGGCCTGCTACCTCTATAATGAGCTATGTGCTTGGAACAGAACATTAAGCCGATAAGCCAGGTCTGGGCCAGGGTTTTTGCTGGTTTATTAGGGTAACGGTTAGGGTAACGAAGCCCGTATCGGTAGCGGTTAAGGTAACGTAGAAATAAAAAGACCAATGACGTTACCGAAAAACGAAACGGGCATCCCCGCCAGTATAGTCGGGACAGGCTCCACCGTAACCCAGCAACGTTACTCAGTATTTCGTATTTTCTTACTGACATCGTATCTTGTCGGTTTGAGGCGGAGCTTCGCTAGAAGGTGCTGCCAACGTTCAAAAGCTGCAACACGAAAGCAGGGATTGAAAGGAGAGGAGCTTTTCCCACCACCTAACCCTCTGAGACAGCGTCCCCCACCTTATTCTGGCCACTTCCCGTATTATCATCTTTGTTCTTTCCTACCAGAGAAAACTTGTGGGAATAGGGGCTGTCCGTAATGACCATCTGTACAGCCTGGCGGGTTCTGTTATTTATCAAGATGGGACCAATGAGGTTTGCGGTCATGTCGTCAGGTGAGCTCTTTGGGATATTAACAACTACATATAACTCTAACGTACCCTTGTCTTTGTCTTCAATCCAGGACATCTGCTCTACTGTATCCTCGAGGGGCACGGAATAGTCAGGCTTAAACAGGAATGGGCTGGTAATCACAAAGGCAAGTGCTGGATCGTCCACGGACTGGTACCAGAAAAAGGGTGAATCCTCTCTGTGCTGAAGGATAACATATCGTTTTTCTTCAGGAAATCCGAGCATACCAAAGGGCATGGCAATGATCTTCTCTTTCCCTATGGTGATAGGCCCAAATCTTGTGGTGTCAATCTTCATGGTTTCCTGTCCATGGGTCTGTTAGTTTGCAAAAGGCTGGCTGCCTCGGAGAGATCAGAGGCAGTTACTGAAGATGATATCAGGTTCTCTCTTCTAATTCTCTCATATATCTCTTGCCGGTGAATACTGATACCCTTTGGTGCTTCAATACCGAGCTTGACCTGCGAGCCTTTGATTTCAAGCAAGCTAATGACAATATCATTGCCAATAGTGATCCGTTCACCTAACTTCCTTGTTAATATAAGCATAGCCCATCCATGGCTTTGGTAGAGGGGTCAGCCCTTGACAGGCTGTTGGCGAAATCCCTTTTCGCTGGATCTAAAACGTTTTCTGACAAATCTAAGGCTCGCTCCAGGCGATGTCAAAACTCGCCTTTCGGGCTCAAACAGTTGACATCGCTTATCTTCCACTTCGCCGAGATTTGTTTGCAAAAAACGTTTTAATGATCACTTTAAAGGGATTTCCGTTTGGGCAACAGCCCGTTAAGACGTGACCCCAATTTTACATTAGGTCAAGAAATCAACCAGGCTCAGTTCCATAACCCTGACAGAAGAGGCCAGAGCAGCCCTAAAGGCAAGCTGTCCGGATTCCAGATCAATGATTGCCGCGGCCATATCCGCATCTTCAATCTGGGATAGCCTCTCGGTACTGTTGATAATATAATCCTGAAAGATATTTTCTCTGGTTTCCATGTGGATCATCTTTGAGCCAATGCCCGATATCTTCGTGGTAATATGATCAAAATCACTATCAAGATTAGTCATCGCCGCCATAATTCCACCGACGTCATTACCCTCCAAGGCATCTTTCAAATCACTCACGGTGGTGAAGAGAGCTCCAAACACCGCCTCCCCGTCACTTCCAACCTCGACGGTGGTATCATTACCTATTTTAATGGCGAAGGCGTGATTATCCCCATGGTAGGTCCCGTCCTCATCGAATGCCACAGTATCGGTCTTCCACCCTGCAAAAACATACTCACCATTAACCACTGTGTTAGCTAGAGACACAATATCATCCAGTGTATTTTGCACAGTCTCGGCTGCAGCGGCCCGCTGTTCAGCATTGATGATCCCATTGGCCATCTGAAC
>JABUBN010000265.1_pt1 | contig 15118 bp, 10 predicted proteins | sample 7240341 | NCBI WGS metagenome assembly JABUBN01 (sample SAMN07256345, study PRJNA390944) | subsurface metagenome | isolation source: Methane hydrate marine sediment | place: Pacific Ocean: Eastern North Pacific, ODP site | reverse complement strand
CCACCTCAATTTACTGCCTGGATTGAATAAGATAAAATCAGCAATTACTTGGTATATTTTAATTATAAATTTCATCTGATTACCGCCTTTTTTTTGATAATAGTCTTTTCTTTAATACTTTTTCCTTCTTTTTTATCGTTGCTTTTTTTGGCCAATCGGTGGAGGCTCCAGACTAATTTTTTATTTATTTTCATTTAATTATTTGCTCCTTTCTTAGATTTGGGTTATCAGAATATCCCCAGAATCTGCCATCAGCGCCAACTAATATTTTGCAGTTTGCAGAAGAAGAATAAGCATTGTAATGTCTACTATCTATCCAAAGCAATTTCCCTCTTTTTGTAATGTAATGCGGAGTTGTTTCATTTGGGTTAATTTTCACTTTCATTTCCTCCTTAAATTTAATAACTTACTCAGAATACCCCTAAAAATGCTCTTTTCTGTTAATCACCTCCTAAATACGCCTTCATATCGGCCTCCACTTAACCTATCGTAAGCCAAACCAGCTCGATCACGTTATAGACCCTTTTACGTGGCTTATATGGGATTCTTGCCTAAATCTCAACTTCTTTCTCTATCTGATTGATTTCTTCTTGACTGATCCCGATATAACGCCGGGTAACTGTTACGCTCTTATGGCCTAACTTCTCCGATATCTGCTCTATGCTTACGCCCTGAAGCCTTGCCTGATAGCCCCAGGTCTTCCTTAGGGTATGGGTCCCGTATCGTTCACCCTCCAAGTCTACCGCCTTAGTCCACGCTTGAATCAATCCCCAAGTCCTAACCCGGTCTAATCTCTTACTGCTTCGTTCACTCTTGAATAGATAACTGTCCGGATCTATTCCCTTTGAATTGTTAAGGAAATAAGTTAATGCTTCGTTGGCTGTATTGTTTATGTAGATTTTGGCTTCCCTCGAAGTCTTACTTTCCTTGATGTGGAGATAAGTCTTAATACCGCCCTTAGGGTCAATAACATCTTTGACCTTTAGGGATAGCAAATCGCTTATTCTTAAAGCAGTATTAACCCCCATTACAAATAAGAGATAGTTCCGGGGATTCTTCTCTTCCTTTAGATTCCTTTTGATGGCCAGTATCTTGAACTTACTCTTTATAGGCTCTACTGTATGCATAATTTTCCTCCTTCCTTCTATAACATTTTCTTATATTATATAGATTATGTTATAGGAAGTCAAGCCCCTTTAATAAAATATTTTTATAGATTCCCCGAAACCCTTATAGCTATATAGTTTTAACAGTATTCCCATTTCCTGAAATAACATAACTTAATTATTATTAAGTTATACAGAGACTAATTGCCCCCTGTGATAGCCACAGGGTTTCAGAGGCTTAAAAAGAGAATCTTTTTCATAGCCTCTTTTGCCCTTAATTAGTCTCTTTGCTTAACATAAGAAAATCAAACCTAGCCTTTCTAGGGTTTCTACCCTTTTAAACTGATAAAGGGGTATGGTATGTATCTATGTTTCTTGTGTTTTTGAAGATCCCTTTGTTTCTAAGACTCTTGTTATATATATATAAAATTTCGTTTTTTTAGTTTGGGGATACCATACCCAAGAAACCCTAGGTCCCTTTCCAGTTTAAAAGGGTAGAAAGGGTAGAAAGGGTAGGTAGGTCAATCTGGGATACTTAATTGGACCTCCTCTTTGACTTTCTCAACATGTTTAACTATCGGAATGATTTTAGTGTCAATACTAAATCTCTCTGCTAATTCTATTAAAGTTTTCCTATCGATAATCCAACCGGCTTTACTACGTGATCCAATGTATAAAGATTTTTTTATGAAATTAAATGGCTTTATTTTCCAACCCATTGACTTCTCACCAATCTGAAAATTAGGATTTTCAACATCCTGGTTATATATTTTGGCAATATCTACGGTAAGGATGTAATCTTTCCCCTCATTATAAAGGTCTATAAAGATACTAATTATGGTTGCATTTTCTGAAGTTGCCTCATCGGCTACCCGGCTGGTCTTTACTGTTTCAACAAACTCCTCAAATTCTTCCTTCCTACTTTCGTCAACTAATAGTAAAATTTTGTATAGAGGACTTAATATCTCATTTAGTCTTCTCCTGGCTATCCTCCCGTGGGTAGGTAATCCTTTGTTAATAAATCTGGCTCTAAATAAAGTCAATAAATCCCTTAAGGCTTGTTCAGTAGTCTCGTCCCAATCATCCTCTACTTCCGGGGATATGTTCATCTTCATCTGGAACTTAATAGACCTATCCTCGATCGGTTCGGGGATATTGGACTCAGTGCAGATTATTAGGGGTCCAAATACATCAAAAATCTCTACCTGCTTTTCCCCTCCTTTTAATTTTTCCATACAAACCCTGATGACCGTTACTCCCCTTTTGTATCTACTCATCACTATCCTGGCCAAATCCCGATCCATATCACTGCCCCAAAATTTTGCCTCATCGATTACCAGGGCATTATGCCAAAGTTCTGAGGATCGGAATAAAACTGGTGCGGTAGGCATCGTCTCTAATAGACACTTATAGGCCAATTTATTGGCAATTTGACCTGCCCGACTTTTCCCTGTCCCTTTAAGACCTACGAAATAGAGGTAAGGTGTAATGTCTGTTTCTTCTATTAAATAAGTGTGCATTATCCAAAGTCCAAATATTAGATAATATATTTTACTTGGTAATTCTAAGTGCTTTTTTATATACCTTTCTATGTCTTTTAATAAGCTGGGCCAAGTTATATCTTGGTCCAAAGTGAGGACTGCTGGGCTGGCATAACCAATCGGTATGTCTTGCCTGGGTTTATAGATTTGTCCCCCTTCACCTGTCCAGGTCTCCGCAACTGATAATTTGTTATCTTCATTTTTAAATAGGTATTTTTTAACCCCATCGTCATTCACTAAATGAATTTGGCCAGGTAAAAATGTTTTTAACTTTGGTCCTTTTTCTTCCTTCTCTTCCTTTCCATCCTTGACACTCTCCTTCTGTTTTTTTAGCAGATTTGAAACCTTTTTTACCCTATCCCTCAATTCTGTTATCCTAAATATTCCGGCTTTGACAATAGCCCCCATCACTAATCCTCTCTCGCTTTCCGGGATAAAACAGAGGTCATAAGGGAGCCTGATCCTTACTTCTTCCTTTATTATGTCATCGTATCCCGACCAATTTTCTATATCGACATCAATAGCTGTAGATATACCATCCTTTATCTCTTTATCTTCTGCCTCTTGTAGATATTTCTTACTTGATTTTCGCTTATAACTTTTTCCTTTTTTATGTGTTTTATCTTTATCCCAAAATACTGCTGCAAATCCGCATACAGGGCATTTAACCCTTTCCTCTGCTGAATTACCCCTACAACTCCAGTGATTGTCATTGTTATTATGCCCTGCACTATTAGGACACCGGAGAAGTATATCCCATCCGCTACTGCTATTTACTTGCTTATAATCTGTAACAATAATTTTCTCCGGAGGGCTAACTCCGGGCTTTTTAAGTTCGAGCGTCATTATTAAATCCGCCTTCCTTTATTTTTTTGCCCGGCGGGATCAGTTATAGAAGGCGGAAAAACCTTCACCAATCCCGCCAGGCTAATAGGCCAGCTATTTCTGGCCCGGTATTTGACATACCCCGAAACTTTATATATAATAATAAAAATCGCTTAGCTTTGCTTCGCGATGTTATATCTTTATAAAAAGCCTTCGATCAATCGCTTGCTCGGGGGTTTTTTATTTTTAAGCAGGATATGAAGCTCCTACTCTTTGGCTAATTGCCTTCCTACTCTTACCTCTAATCAATACTACTGCAATAGTTCCCGTTGCTGTGCTTGTAACCTTTGTTGCTAAATGAGTAAAAGTATCGTCTAAAATTAACGGATCTATTTCTACATAAGACTGAGCCGAAACAGTAGCAACTGTAAAAGTAGCGTCAGTCGAAACAGCACTAATCACAGTAGCACCCGGGACAGTAGCTTTTAAGGTTACTACCCCTAAATTACTGGTAGCTGTTACCCCCGGCACGCCATAAGTTGGGTCATTTATACAAATGCACAGCTCGGCAGCTGCTTCTGTATCACCCGTAGCGATAGAAAAGACCCTATCTGCAATCGTAGTAACCGTCCCGTGGCCAGTAAAGAGCAAGCCGTTAATGGTAATAGTCTCGTCAGCTAAAACCGAAGCCAGGGTAATAGTTAATTCGGTTACAAGCTCGTTAGCTGTAATAGTGCAAGTTCCAACAGTGATAACTTTAGCACTCCCTGCTTCTGCATTGGTAGCCTGGTATAATTGAAGGATCGTTGTTTTAGTTTTGGCCATAGCCCCACCTGAGAGGATCGCCAGGACATCTCGATGTTCTGCGAGAGGGAAATAATCTCCTGTAACATTTGAATTATCAAGTGCCTGAGCTTCAAGCCCCATATCTATCTTTAATTCCTCGTAAAGCTTATTCAATTTTCTCACCTCGATTCTTATATAAATTTTTTAAAGCAGGGACCGAAGCCCCTGCTATTTTTTAATTTTAAGGAATGATTCCTTCGATGGTAGTAAAGAACGCCTCGTTCATTATGGCTATGTCAATTCTGGAAATTGCTCGAATCCGAATCTGATTCTTCTTAAATGTCGAATCACCAGATCGAGCAGTCTCAATTTTCAAACCTGAACGAACGCCTAACAAAATTTGCCTAAAATCTCCGATATAAGCCTTACTCGCAATCGAACTACTTCCTTTTTTATCCGTTATTCCCACCTGGTTGGTCGAGAATTTTTTTAAGTCCTGGAAGGATTGCGGTGGAGTCAAAGGATTCGCCGTTGTGGTTTCTTTTAGTCTATCCAGCGTTCCGTAAGTTCTCGGTGAATAAATTACTGCGTTAGGCTCTCCATTATTTTCAAGAATATCCTGGACGCCATTACTAAATTCATCATACGAAGTTGGAGCGGCTCCATTTACCCCCATCGATATAATATTTCGGCCGTCAGAATTAGAGATTCCGCGCGGAGCATTTACCCCATCACCGGTCAAAACACTCAAATCAATTTTTAAGGCTATACTTTCTGACATTGCTTTTTGAATTACAGCTGCCGCATTAGGAGCATCAGAAAGTAGTTCGATTGACGATTTTATGTAGCAACCTACTGTCATCGCTTTGAGCGTAACCGGTGCGATAGTGAAATTTCCTTCGGTGATTTCTTCATTTTCTGCCACAAAATATGCCGCAGGCGAGCCAGTAACCCGTATTAAGCGGACGATTGGTCCGTCCATCGGAAAGACTATAACACCAGCTTGAAGACAACAGCTTTTATTCCTCGCTTCGTCCCATACTCTTTTTGATACAACATCTGAAATTAGGAAACCACCGCTTTCTCCAGTCCCTTCCGAGAGGCTTTTCTCCTCGTAGCTTAAACCTGATTTATCTCCAATTATGCCAGCTATCAAAATTCTTCCGAAAGAATCTTCTCTTAATCCTTCGGTAAGGGGATCGGCAAGTTTCTCACCAAGTCTATATGCCCTATGCTCTACGCCCTTGTCATCTACAAATTTTAATTCACCGGGAGAAGTTTCTTCTTCACCTTCACCACGAGGCCTATTTTTAGGGTCAATCGAGGTATAAGGTTTTAAGGCTTTATTAATGGCTTCTAAATATTTTTCGTTAGCACTATCAAGAACCCCACTACTACCAGTCTTTTTACCTGGACGATAATAAAGTTTACCCATAGTATAGGCTACTCGGTCTTCCATAAATTCAGTTAATTTATCTTGTGTAATTCCCATATTGTTATTTCCTTTCTTAATATTTTTTGGCATATAATTTTTAGCTTTAGATTTTTCTTCGATCTTAATAAATTGACTATTTTACTATCTAATTTTTTTGCCCTGGTCCGTCTATTGCTTCATTTATTGCTTCGATTTTTCCTTCACTATCTACTAAATTCGATACTATTATCGACCTTAATTTATAAAATAAATGTTATGATGGCAGGCAGGAGGTAAGACGAAAAGAACCTCCTACCTATAGAGAATAAAACTAGTAGCTCAGTAGTTAGTGGCCCAGCCCGAAACTACTAGTTTAACAATTCGGGCCAGGCTAATTTATCTTCTCATAAATTTTGTTTATTGCTTCTCCTCGTTCCTCTTTTGACATATATTTGTTAATCTTTTTAAAAGCCTTCTCCATTTTTTTACTTTTTATAATTCTATAGAATTCACTTTTCTCTTTAAAGTTAGGATTCATAATTTTGTCGTAGTAAATGCTATTAAAGAAAAGTCCGTATATGTCCTCTACACATAGCCTTAACACAATACTTCTGACTCCGGGAAGCCCGTGTGTAAGCAAAGGAACCCCCTGTAAAAAGTCAATAATTACATCTAATTTTTTACCAGTCTCTTCTGATACTTGGAAAGACATTATTCTTCTTTCGTTTTTCATAACAACTCCCTCCTCTTATTGTAATTATTATAATACTTAAAAACTATCTTGTCAAATTTTCCCAATTATCTCCTACTGGCTCCCAGCCATCATCTCTCCTTCTTTTTGTCAAACCTCCAACATCGTCTTCTTCATCCCAGTTCTCATAATCTCTTTCCCCTGGTTTTGGTTTTGGTAAGTTATCTGACCAATGTGAAGGTTTTGAAGGACTATCTGTCCTTACATAAAAGTGAGGGGTCGACTCCTCTCTACCAACAGCCTTAACTGCACTCATAGCCAAGGCAATCGCTAAGTCTATTCTGTCGCTTTGTTTGGATTTGATAAGTCGAAAACCTCTCGGCGTTTCCTTTGCAACAGCCTTTAAAATGTGATTCCTGACCTCTCTATCTTTGTAGACCGATAAATTTCTTCCCTTAATCAAACTATAAAGATTCTCACCGGCCAAAACTAACCTATCAGTCGTTTGAGGGAATTCCACCATAGGCAAACCCTCTTTAGCTAAACTTATACCTGACCTATGGAACTGGTAAGGATCATAAGTGAAAGAATCTACATTATATTCTTTATGTAATTGCCTTAAATAAACTTCAACCGTTTCCTCAATATCAATGGGATTTTTCTTTGAAGGTATCCAAGCCTTATGACACCCTAAAAAGACCTTATTTTCTGCCTTATATACCCCTACCACGCAAGAAGAATCGTGCTTCGTTCCGATATCAATTCCTACTGATAATTGGCCTTTAAAGCCTGGTAGTATCGGTCTAAGTTTAAGGTCTACACAGCTATCCCACATTTCAGGGGATACAAAGGCACTTTCGCTGCTAGTCCAGCGGTTCTCGTGGAGTCGTAAATAGGTATTTGGTCGCAATCTTTCCCTCTGACTATTCAGGTATTTTTTTGTTACCCAACTTGCCAGATTTTTGTGGGACCAAATAAAAAACATTTCCTCATCTGTTCTATCAAGTCCCTTTTTATAAAGCTCGTGCAATAGACTCTCCTCATCGAATCCTGCATAACTGACTACTAGCGATAAGGGATTTTTCCTTGTCGGGACGGTAGTTAATTCGTCCCAAAATTTCCTATCGCTCTGCAGTTCATAGGCCCATAATTCGTCCCAAATCACCAAATTAGGGTTAGTCCCGGAGCCTGTTTTGTAGTTCGGAGCAATGACCCTTGCTGTCGAGCCAGTTTTTTTAACCTCTATAACATCTTCATAGATATTGACTTCTTCTAACTGTTTGCTATTCATTTGCAGGCTCTTTTTTAGTTTGTCGAATATGATCCAGGAAGATTGCTCTTTTGAATTTGCAGTCAAAATTATCTCTCCATAATCTTCGTCTTGGAATAAAAAATAGTTTGCCACCATACTGGCCATTGTAGACTTTGCGTTTTTCTTAGGGAGTCCGACAATCGCTAAGGAATATTTGCGGAATCCTTCATCGTCAAGACTGAATAATGGCTCAAATATCCTCTTTTTCTGCCAGTCCTCTAATACTACCGGCCTTTTTGTTTCGATAATATAGTATTGCTCTTCAAGATATTTGATAATATCGTATTTATATTTCCTGCCAAAAGGGTTATATTCGGCCTCTTTTTCTGTTTCGATACTCCTTTTTTTAGCACTCTGCTCACTCCCCTTTATTCCGCCTTCCACTTGCCTTTCTTTAGCTTCAGGAGTATTGGTCAAATAGCTTTCATACGGTCTCTTTTCAGTCATTTAATCACCACCTTCTGAGCCTGCTTTTTCCTTTTTTTCCGGAAAAAAACTCTCCGGGATCCGATAAAATTACAATATCTACACCAATAATCATTCGTTTTTATCCGGGCATAGACATATCTACCATTACATTTAGGGCAGACCGGACTCTCTTTTTTTATCCTCATATATATCACCTTCTTTTAACACACATATTTTAACATATATAACACATTAAGATAATATTTTCAAATTAAACTTCACCACCTCAATTTACTGCCTGGATTGAATAAGATAAAATCAGCAATTACTTGGTATATTTTAATTATAAATTTCATCTGATTACCGCCTTTTTTTTGATAATAGTCTTTTCTTTAATACTTTTTCCTTCTTTTTTATCGTTGCTTTTTTTGGCCAATCGGTGGAGGCTCCAGACTAATTTTTTATTTATTTTCATTTAATTATTTGCTCCTTTCTTAGATTTGGGTTATCAGAATATCCCCAGAATCTGCCATCAGCGCCAACTAATATTTTGCAGTTTGCAGAAGAAGAATAAGCATTGTAATGTCTACTATCTATCCAAAGCAATTTCCCTCTTTTTGTAATGTAATGCGGAGTTGTTTCATTTGGGTTAATTTTCACTTTCATTTCCTCCTTAAATTTAATAACTTACTCAGAATACCCCTAAAAATGCTCTTTTCTGTTAATCACCTCCTAAATACGCCTTCATATCGGCCTCCACTTAACCTATCGTAAGCCAAACCAGCTCGATCACGTTATAGACCCTTTTACGTGGCTTATATGGGATTCTTGCCTAAATCTCAACTTCTTTCTCTATCTGATTGATTTCTTCTTGACTGATCCCGATATAACGCCGGGTAACTGTTACGCTCTTATGGCCTAACTTCTCCGATATCTGCTCTATGCTTACGCCCTGAAGCCTTGCCTGATAGCCCCAGGTCTTCCTTAGGGTATGGGTCCCGTATCGTTCACCCTCCAAGTCTACCGCCTTAGTCCACGCTTGAATCAATCCCCAAGTCCTAACCCGGTCTAATCTCTTACTGCTTCGTTCACTCTTGAATAGATAACTGTCCGGATCTATTCCCTTTGAATTGTTAAGGAAATAAGTTAATGCTTCGTTGGCTGTATTGTTTATGTAGATTTTGGCTTCCCTCGAAGTCTTACTTTCCTTGATGTGGAGATAAGTCTTAATACCGCCCTTAGGGTCAATAACATCTTTGACCTTTAGGGATAGCAAATCGCTTATTCTTAAAGCAGTATTAACCCCCATTACAAATAAGAGATAGTTCCGGGGATTCTTCTCTTCCTTTAGATTCCTTTTGATGGCCAGTATCTTGAACTTACTCTTTATAGGCTCTACTGTATGCATAATTTTCCTCCTTCCTTCTATAACATTTTCTTATATTATATAGATTATGTTATAGGAAGTCAAGCCCCTTTAATAAAATATTTTTATAGATTCCCCGAAACCCTTATAGCTATATAGTTTTAACAGTATTCCCATTTCCTGAAATAACATAACTTAATTATTATTAAGTTATACAGAGACTAATTGCCCCCTGTGATAGCCACAGGGTTTCAGAGGCTTAAAAAGAGAATCTTTTTCATAGCCTCTTTTGCCCTTAATTAGTCTCTTTGCTTAACATAAGAAAATCAAACCTAGCCTTTCTAGGGTTTCTACCCTTTTAAACTGATAAAGGGGTATGGTATGTATCTATGTTTCTTGTGTTTTTGAAGATCCCTTTGTTTCTAAGACTCTTGTTATATATATATAAAATTTCGTTTTTTTAGTTTGGGGATACCATACCCAAGAAACCCTAGGTCCCTTTCCAGTTTAAAAGGGTAGAAAGGGTAGAAAGGGTAGGTAGGTCAATCTGGGATACTTAATTGGACCTCCTCTTTGACTTTCTCAACATGTTTAACTATCGGAATGATTTTAGTGTCAATACTAAATCTCTCTGCTAATTCTATTAAAGTTTTCCTATCGATAATCCAACCGGCTTTACTACGTGATCCAATGTATAAAGATTTTTTTATGAAATTAAATGGCTTTATTTTCCAACCCATTGACTTCTCACCAATCTGAAAATTAGGATTTTCAACATCCTGGTTATATATTTTGGCAATATCTACGGTAAGGATGTAATCTTTCCCCTCATTATAAAGGTCTATAAAGATACTAATTATGGTTGCATTTTCTGAAGTTGCCTCATCGGCTACCCGGCTGGTCTTTACTGTTTCAACAAACTCCTCAAATTCTTCCTTCCTACTTTCGTCAACTAATAGTAAAATTTTGTATAGAGGACTTAATATCTCATTTAGTCTTCTCCTGGCTATCCTCCCGTGGGTAGGTAATCCTTTGTTAATAAATCTGGCTCTAAATAAAGTCAATAAATCCCTTAAGGCTTGTTCAGTAGTCTCGTCCCAATCATCCTCTACTTCCGGGGATATGTTCATCTTCATCTGGAACTTAATAGACCTATCCTCGATCGGTTCGGGGATATTGGACTCAGTGCAGATTATTAGGGGTCCAAATACATCAAAAATCTCTACCTGCTTTTCCCCTCCTTTTAATTTTTCCATACAAACCCTGATGACCGTTACTCCCCTTTTGTATCTACTCATCACTATCCTGGCCAAATCCCGATCCATATCACTGCCCCAAAATTTTGCCTCATCGATTACCAGGGCATTATGCCAAAGTTCTGAGGATCGGAATAAAACTGGTGCGGTAGGCATCGTCTCTAATAGACACTTATAGGCCAATTTATTGGCAATTTGACCTGCCCGACTTTTCCCTGTCCCTTTAAGACCTACGAAATAGAGGTAAGGTGTAATGTCTGTTTCTTCTATTAAATAAGTGTGCATTATCCAAAGTCCAAATATTAGATAATATATTTTACTTGGTAATTCTAAGTGCTTTTTTATATACCTTTCTATGTCTTTTAATAAGCTGGGCCAAGTTATATCTTGGTCCAAAGTGAGGACTGCTGGGCTGGCATAACCAATCGGTATGTCTTGCCTGGGTTTATAGATTTGTCCCCCTTCACCTGTCCAGGTCTCCGCAACTGATAATTTGTTATCTTCATTTTTAAATAGGTATTTTTTAACCCCATCGTCATTCACTAAATGAATTTGGCCAGGTAAAAATGTTTTTAACTTTGGTCCTTTTTCTTCCTTCTCTTCCTTTCCATCCTTGACACTCTCCTTCTGTTTTTTTAGCAGATTTGAAACCTTTTTTACCCTATCCCTCAATTCTGTTATCCTAAATATTCCGGCTTTGACAATAGCCCCCATCACTAATCCTCTCTCGCTTTCCGGGATAAAACAGAGGTCATAAGGGAGCCTGATCCTTACTTCTTCCTTTATTATGTCATCGTATCCCGACCAATTTTCTATATCGACATCAATAGCTGTAGATATACCATCCTTTATCTCTTTATCTTCTGCCTCTTGTAGATATTTCTTACTTGATTTTCGCTTATAACTTTTTCCTTTTTTATGTGTTTTATCTTTATCCCAAAATACTGCTGCAAATCCGCATACAGGGCATTTAACCCTTTCCTCTGCTGAATTACCCCTACAACTCCAGTGATTGTCATTGTTATTATGCCCTGCACTATTAGGACACCGGAGAAGTATATCCCATCCGCTACTGCTATTTACTTGCTTATAATCTGTAACAATAATTTTCTCCGGAGGGCTAACTCCGGGCTTTTTAAGTTCGAGCGTCATTATTAAATCCGCCTTCCTTTATTTTTTTGCCCGGCGGGATCAGTTATAGAAGGCGGAAAAACCTTCACCAATCCCGCCAGGCTAATAGGCCAGCTATTTCTGGCCCGGTATTTGACATACCCCGAAACTTTATATATAATAATAAAAATCGCTTAGCTTTGCTTCGCGATGTTATATCTTTATAAAAAGCCTTCGATCAATCGCTTGCTCGGGGGTTTTTTATTTTTAAGCAGGATATGAAGCTCCTACTCTTTGGCTAATTGCCTTCCTACTCTTACCTCTAATCAATACTACTGCAATAGTTCCCGTTGCTGTGCTTGTAACCTTTGTTGCTAAATGAGTAAAAGTATCGTCTAAAATTAACGGATCTATTTCTACATAAGACTGAGCCGAAACAGTAGCAACTGTAAAAGTAGCGTCAGTCGAAACAGCACTAATCACAGTAGCACCCGGGACAGTAGCTTTTAAGGTTACTACCCCTAAATTACTGGTAGCTGTTACCCCCGGCACGCCATAAGTTGGGTCATTTATACAAATGCACAGCTCGGCAGCTGCTTCTGTATCACCCGTAGCGATAGAAAAGACCCTATCTGCAATCGTAGTAACCGTCCCGTGGCCAGTAAAGAGCAAGCCGTTAATGGTAATAGTCTCGTCAGCTAAAACCGAAGCCAGGGTAATAGTTAATTCGGTTACAAGCTCGTTAGCTGTAATAGTGCAAGTTCCAACAGTGATAACTTTAGCACTCCCTGCTTCTGCATTGGTAGCCTGGTATAATTGAAGGATCGTTGTTTTAGTTTTGGCCATAGCCCCACCTGAGAGGATCGCCAGGACATCTCGATGTTCTGCGAGAGGGAAATAATCTCCTGTAACATTTGAATTATCAAGTGCCTGAGCTTCAAGCCCCATATCTATCTTTAATTCCTCGTAAAGCTTATTCAATTTTCTCACCTCGATTCTTATATAAATTTTTTAAAGCAGGGACCGAAGCCCCTGCTATTTTTTAATTTTAAGGAATGATTCCTTCGATGGTAGTAAAGAACGCCTCGTTCATTATGGCTATGTCAATTCTGGAAATTGCTCGAATCCGAATCTGATTCTTCTTAAATGTCGAATCACCAGATCGAGCAGTCTCAATTTTCAAACCTGAACGAACGCCTAACAAAATTTGCCTAAAATCTCCGATATAAGCCTTACTCGCAATCGAACTACTTCCTTTTTTATCCGTTATTCCCACCTGGTTGGTCGAGAATTTTTTTAAGTCCTGGAAGGATTGCGGTGGAGTCAAAGGATTCGCCGTTGTGGTTTCTTTTAGTCTATCCAGCGTTCCGTAAGTTCTCGGTGAATAAATTACTGCGTTAGGCTCTCCATTATTTTCAAGAATATCCTGGACGCCATTACTAAATTCATCATACGAAGTTGGAGCGGCTCCATTTACCCCCATCGATATAATATTTCGGCCGTCAGAATTAGAGATTCCGCGCGGAGCATTTACCCCATCACCGGTCAAAACACTCAAATCAATTTTTAAGGCTATACTTTCTGACATTGCTTTTTGAATTACAGCTGCCGCATTAGGAGCATCAGAAAGTAGTTCGATTGACGATTTTATGTAGCAACCTACTGTCATCGCTTTGAGCGTAACCGGTGCGATAGTGAAATTTCCTTCGGTGATTTCTTCATTTTCTGCCACAAAATATGCCGCAGGCGAGCCAGTAACCCGTATTAAGCGGACGATTGGTCCGTCCATCGGAAAGACTATAACACCAGCTTGAAGACAACAGCTTTTATTCCTCGCTTCGTCCCATACTCTTTTTGATACAACATCTGAAATTAGGAAACCACCGCTTTCTCCAGTCCCTTCCGAGAGGCTTTTCTCCTCGTAGCTTAAACCTGATTTATCTCCAATTATGCCAGCTATCAAAATTCTTCCGAAAGAATCTTCTCTTAATCCTTCGGTAAGGGGATCGGCAAGTTTCTCACCAAGTCTATATGCCCTATGCTCTACGCCCTTGTCATCTACAAATTTTAATTCACCGGGAGAAGTTTCTTCTTCACCTTCACCACGAGGCCTATTTTTAGGGTCAATCGAGGTATAAGGTTTTAAGGCTTTATTAATGGCTTCTAAATATTTTTCGTTAGCACTATCAAGAACCCCACTACTACCAGTCTTTTTACCTGGACGATAATAAAGTTTACCCATAGTATAGGCTACTCGGTCTTCCATAAATTCAGTTAATTTATCTTGTGTAATTCCCATATTGTTATTTCCTTTCTTAATATTTTTTGGCATATAATTTTTAGCTTTAGATTTTTCTTCGATCTTAATAAATTGACTATTTTACTATCTAATTTTTTTGCCCTGGTCCGTCTATTGCTTCATTTATTGCTTCGATTTTTCCTTCACTATCTACTAAATTCGATACTATTATCGACCTTAATTTATAAAATAAATGTTATGATGGCAGGCAGGAGGTAAGACGAAAAGAACCTCCTACCTATAGAGAATAAAACTAGTAGCTCAGTAGTTAGTGGCCCAGCCCGAAACTACTAGTTTAACAATTCGGGCCAGGCTAACCGTATTCCTTTATAATTTTATTGATTTCTTCTGTGTTATGGGAAATATCTTCCGGCATTTCTTCAAGTTTTTCTCTCAGTCTTTTATTTCGGAGTATCGGTATGATTGAGGACATTTTGTCTGCGTATGCGCTTGTCAGGTCATTAGGATTAAGTTTAGGCCCCATATATCTAATAAGAGAATCCTCAATTAACATTCGGATCATTAAACTCCTTTGACCCTTCCCCTTGATCGGTAAATATTTTAATTCAAGTTTTTCAATAAATTCATCAACCCTTCTAATCAAATCCTCTGGGAATCTTATAGAAGTATGTAGAATTTTTTCCTTTTCGCCAGTCCACTTAAAGTATACTCCTTCAAAAAACTTTTCCATTTATCATCACCTCTTCAATTTGTGCTATGCTAAGCATAACACATATATTTTAAATGTCAATATTTATTTTTATCCTGTTAGAATCCTGTCAAATCGCCCCAATTCTCTAATTTCTGCCAGTTTTCCGGTTCTGCCTCTTTTTCTTCTTTTTTCTCTTTCGAGGGGCTTCCATCACGGACATAAAAATAAGGGACCTGTTCCTCATTAGTTACAGCCCCAAAGCAGGCCATAGCCAAAGAAATAGCCAGGTCAATTTTTTTAGCACCGCTTTTTTTAACAATTCGCCAACCTCGATTACTATAAACTACCTTAC
>JABUBN010000264.1_pt1 | contig 15125 bp, 20 predicted proteins | sample 7240341 | NCBI WGS metagenome assembly JABUBN01 (sample SAMN07256345, study PRJNA390944) | subsurface metagenome | isolation source: Methane hydrate marine sediment | place: Pacific Ocean: Eastern North Pacific, ODP site | reverse complement strand
TCGTCTCTGACCCCGAGATGAAAGGTGGCAAGTTTTGCCGGGTTTGTCGGGCTCGGGGACGAGCCCGACTACCAGAGTTCTTGTTTGATAAAAAAGGAGGTCTCAAAATGAAAAAAGTAATCTTATTATCTCTCTCAATTTTGTTGATTTGTTTAGCGTATTCCTTTGCCGAAGTTCCTTGCAAGATAAACTATCAGGGAAGGTTAATAAAGGATAATGTACCTGTGGATGGGACAAAGACAATGGTATTCAGTATTTATGACAGTGCTGTAGGTCCTAATGAGTTATGGACCAGTGGAGATGTCAATGTTGAAGTGCATAATGGATTATTCAGGTATGTAATAGGGAGTGACGGGGGAGATTTATCAAGCATAGACTGGACAGCAGGTCAGGAGTTGTATTTGGAAGTAGAGGTAGAAACAGAGATTTTATCTCCCCGGGAAGAGCTATATGCATATCCGTATGCAATAAACTCACATCTTCTTGAAGGAAAGACAAAGGAATATTTTATAAACACATCAGGAGATGCACAAACGAAGGATGGTGCATTAAATATCATGGGCAATGTCGGCATCGGCACGACGAGTCCTGGAGTAAAGCTTGATGTTGCTGGAAAGGTTAATGCAGGAGGCATGGTATTAGGTGATAATTCAGGAAAAAGAATTCAAACTTCATCAAATATGGGTTTCAGAGCTGCTACTAGCGGCACAGATCACCTAATTATAACAACATCAGGCAATGTCGGCATCGGGACGACGAGTCCAGGGGCGAAGTTGGAAGTGCAAGGTGGATCGATTAGGGCAACAGGGGGTTTGATTATAGAGACAAGAACTTCAGACCCGGCAAGTCCAGCCACAGGCCAAACGTGGTTAAGAACTGATATTAATCCTTAAATTTCGGAGATTATTATGAGAAGAACTAAATCTTATAAGAGAATTTCGGTTTTACTCATTTCAGTTCTATTTACTGTATCTTTTTTGTCAATATTTTACACTGAAGAAATATCTGCTGAGAAGGGTTTCCAAGACATCGGTTTAAGAGTTTATAACGGTACTCAGATCGTTGCCATTGCAGCCGAACCTGCAGGAACCTTAACTTCTCCCTTAAGAATTGCTAAAAATGGAGCTATATATGGCATTGTTTTAGTTGAGCCGGGAGACGCAAATGACTCTGGCGTAAGAATCCAGACAAGTTCAGGAATAAAAGCCTTAAGAAAATATGTGTTCCTCCCAACAGCATATGTGAGCATCGGTATGTCGAAGAGACGTGTATTCGAGACCTGGTACATAGTAACAGCAACGGTTACAGTTACAGAGAATACAGTTTCCGGACCACCTATCGTCGGAGTGACCCTACGGGGAACATGGGGTGGGGCTTGGGGTGGCACTGTTTCCGGCACAACAAATGCAAATGGCCAAGTCAGCTTCGTCGGGACACAGTGGGTAGAAAGTGGATCGTGGGTCTCATTCACCGTTAATAAAATAACGATAGACAGCATCGAGTATGAGCTTGCCGGAGTATCGAGTCGTTCAATAGGAATTTAGAAAGATAAAAGACCTCGTGTAAAAAAATCCCTCGATAAAAGGACTTCGGATCCAGTAAGCCCGGAAACAGGCCGTATGTGGATCCTTAATCCTTAAATTTCGGAGATTATTATGAGAAGAACTAAATCTTATAAGAGAATTTGGGTTCTACTCATTTCAGTTCTATTTACTGTATCTTTTCTGTCAATATTTTACACTGAAGAAATATCTGCTGAGAAGGGTTTCCAGGACATCGGTTTAAGAGTTTATAACGGTACTCAGATTGTTGCCCTTGCAGCCGAACCTGCAGGAACCTTAACTTCTCCCTTGAGAATTGCTAAAAATGGAGTTATATATGGCATTGTTTTAGTTGAGCCAGGAGATGCAAATGACTCTGGCGTAAGAATCCAGACAAGTTCAGGAATAAAGGCCTTAAGAAAATATGTGTTCCTCCCAACAGCATATTTGAGCATCGCTATGTCGAAGAGGCGAGTCTTCCTGACCTGGTACACGGTAACGGCAACGGTTACGGTTACAGAGAATACCTCTTCCGGACCACCTATCAGCGGAGTGACCGTACAGGGAAGATGGAGTGGAGGTTATAATGCCACTGTTTCCGGCATAACAAATGCAAATGGCCAAGTCAGCTGGACGACAGTGGGGATAGGAGAGGGTAGCTGGGTCTCATTCACCGTTAATAGAATAACGACAGTCAACAACGAGTATGACCTTGCCGGAGTATTGAGTCGTTCAATAGGAATTTAGAAAGATAAAAGACCTCGTGTAACAAAATCCCTCGATAAAAGGACTTCGGATCCAGTAAGCCCGGAAACAGGCCGTATGTGGATCCTTAATCCTTAAATCTCGGAGATAATTATGAGAAGAACTAAATCTTATAAGAGAATTTGGGTTCTACTCATTTCATTTCTATTTGCTGTATCTTTTCTGTCAATATTTTACACTGAAGAAATATCTGCTGAGAAGGGTTTCCAAGATATCGGTTTAAGAGTTTATAACGGTACTAAGATTGTTGCCATTGCAACCGAACCTGCAGGAACCTTAACTTCTCCCTTAAGAATTGCTAAAAATGGAGCTATATATGGCATTGTTTTAGTTGAGCCAGGAGATGCAAACGACTCTGGCGTAAGAATCCAGACAAGTTCAGGAATAAAGGCCTTAAGAAAATATGTGTTTCTCCCAACAGCATATGTGAACATCGCTATGTCGAAGAAGCGAGAGTTCCAAACCTGGTACACGGTAACGGCAACGGTTACGGTTACAGAGAATACCTCTTCCGGACAACCTATCGTGGGAGTGACTGTACAGGGAACATGGAGCGGAGGTTATGGTGGCAATGTTTCCGGCACAACAAATGCAAATGGCCAAGTCAGCTTCAAGACAAGTTGGATAGGACAAGGATCGTGGGTCCACTTCACCATTAATAAAATAACGATAGGCAGTAACGAGTATGACCTTGCCGGAGTATTGAGTCGTTCAATAAAAACTTAAAAAGATAAAAGACCTTGTGTAACAAAATCCCTCGATAAACTGGAGCTTTCTGTTCCAGTATCGAGGTATTTTTTTATATTTTGATGCTACTGCCGGTAGGGAGCGACCGCCTCGTTTTTACTTCCTTTCCCCCTCACCCTTACCCTCTCCCCCAGGGGAGAGGATTTCCCCCTCACCCTTACCCTCTCCCCCAAGGGAGAGGATTATTCCCCCTCACCCTGCTTTTCTCCCCTATCTATCTCTCTTTTCACTGTTTAAGAATGGGCTATTTTCTGAAGTTAACAAAAAATTAACATTTTTTTAACATGACTGTAACATATTTATGATATAATATTAATGGGATAGATAGAAGCGAAGCCACTAAGAATCTTATTTATTCATACGCTAATAAAAAACTCTTGACAAAACAGGTAATATTCTTGTATTTTAATATAATATATAAAATTGGGGAGGGCAGGTGATGAGAAAAAGAATCCGCAAGTGGTTGGGAAGAAGATTGACCATTTTATTAATTCCTCATGATAAGTCCCGCCCGATACGAACTAGCCTCTCTTTAAACTTTATCTATTCTGTCTTAATTCTATGGATATTTTCATTAGCCTGCTCAGTATTCATTATAAGTCGAGAAATAAACTACTGGGAAACTGTCAGAGCTAACAAGGTGCTTCGAGAAAAAGCAGAATACTTCGTAAAGTCCCTGGCAGAAGAGAGGGACCTCATCTGTGAACTGAGGGAGATGGACACGCAACTTAGAGGGCTCTTACATATGAATAACCCCAAAGACATAATCGAACTTGGTGGAATAGGTGGACCTACTATTGAAGATGCGCGTAGCCTCGCATTAGTCCTGCAGAGTGGAAATGGTCTCAGCAAAGAATTATTTCAGATGAATCTTAATGAACTGGAAAGGGAAACCTGGGAAAGAAAACAGAGCTTTCACGAAATAAGCGACTACCTCACTTATAAGAGAACCCTGTTACTGGCCACCCCATCTATATGGCCTACTTTTGGTCGAGTTTCTTCTGGCTATGGCTGGCGCATCCATCCTCTGACTACGAGAAGACATTTTCATTATGGAATTGATATTGCCAATTTAAAGGGAACCCCTGTGCGAGCAACTGCTGATGGGAGAGTGGTCCTGGCTGGCTGGCAGGGAACCTATGGCAGGATCGTAATAATTGACCACGGACATGGATTCTCTACCCGTTACGCTCATAATTCAACCATACTAGTAAAACCTAGAGAAAAAGTCAAGCGAGGACAGATGATAGCTCTAATGGGTAGCACAGGGAGGTCTACTGGGCCCCACCTCCTATACGAAGTCTGGTATCAAGGTAAACCTGTAAATCCCCTCCTCTATGTAAAAAGTAAGCCGCTTTTTGCAAACCGTTAATTGCACGAATGCGTAAAATTCCTATCTTCAGAGAACGGTTGTAGTGCAGGTAGTCCACTCTTTTCCGATGCCATCGCGGTTTCGGGAAGGGGTAGAGTGTGAAAAATATTAATTTCTTTTAGGAGGCAGAAGCATGTTTGGCAAGAAAGAAGAAGTAGGAAAAGTGGGGAAGGTAGATACTCTGATCGGCCAAGGGGCAGAAATCAAAGGAACAATCTCCACCAAAGGTACCCTCAGAATTGATGGTAGTGTTGATGGTGGAGTGGCAAATGCTGAGGCAGTTATTGTAGGCGAAGATGGGAAAGTGAAGGGAGATATAAATGCTCAAACTGTAGTTGTGGGAGGGAAAATTACTGGAAATATCACTGCTTCCGCCAGCATTGAAATGCTTCCCCACTCACAGGTCAAAGGGGATATCAGTGCACCACAACTCTATATAGCTGAAGGAGCCATCTTTGAAGGAAACTGTGTAATGAGCAAAAACCAGGAAAAAGTAATCGAACCAGAATTTAAATCAAAAAATACGAAATAATTTCTCTCCAAATTCTATTCTCTTTTCCCCAATTTTTCCATAACCTTCGTTATTTCCTCTTTTAAAGCACCGTTTTCTACAATCTGTTCTGCTACTTCTAAATACTCGACAGCTTCTGGATTAGCCATTTCAGCTATAGACTGAAGAGCGCAAAACCTTATCTTCTCCTGTTCAGCAGAGTCTTCAATTACTGCAATGAGTGCAAGGATGTTTTTCTCATCTTCAATATAGCCCAATAAGTCGACAGCCCAATACCTGAATTTCCAATTTTTAGTCTTATCCTGAATCACGCTGACTAATACCGGTGAGGCTACCTTACCTAAGTCGATTAGCCTTGCCGATTGTATCATTGTAGACTTTCCCACAACATCCAGATTTTCGCTGCTCTGGCAAATTTTTTCCACCTCAGTAAGATCTTTCTTTATCCTCTTTTCTGTTTTTTTATCAACATGATACTCAGGAACAGGAAGAGGCACTCTTTTTTTAGGCGCAGGGTAACAACCACTTAAGAAAAGAATTAAAATAATAGAACAGGTATAGAATTTTTTCATCTCAAAAAATAAACTATTAAGGGAATGGTCACGATGCTCAGGAGAGTGCCCACCAGAATCATCCCTGCAGCAAAGTCTGCATCTGCTTCATACTTTTTTGCAAAAATATACGTGAGCACTGCCGAAGGCATTGCTGAAGATATCAAGACTACAGAAGCTCCCGGACCGGAGAAGTTAAGAAGCCTAACCAGAATTAAAGCTACCAGAAATCCTCCGCCCATCCGAAGGATGACGCCAACATTTACCAGTTTTAAATGTCGCCTCCCGATAAAGTTCAGCTGATACCCCACAAGAGCTACCATCGCCGGAAGAGCTACTACTTTGAGACCCTGGGAAACATGGAGAAACACTTGGGGAATACCTACCCTGGCCTGGTTTAGCACTATTCCCGCTAAGGCGGCGTAAATCATCGGCATTTTAATTATCTCCAGAAAATGCTCTTTACGACTGACCAGATAGATGCCCAGGGTGAAGTGGAGCAGCCCTGCTATCAGACTGTAAATCACGCTATAGGTCATCCCCTCCTTGCCAAAAAAGAGGGTATTTATGGGAATTGGCAGATATATAGCGTTCATAAACATTATGGGAAGGCAAATCTGTCGAAACTCGACACCAGAGAGAGTAGAAAAAAGATATGCCATAAAACCGCAAGTAATAACAACTGCTGCGGCGATTAGGGCAACATTTCTTGCTATAAGTAAATCGGCTGAACTTTCCCACATAGAAAGTAAAAAGAAAAAAGGAATAAGCACATAGAGGGAACCCTCTATTACCACGGAAATTAATGGCTTGACAAACTCTACCTTTACCTTTCCTATAAGATAGCCAATAAATACGAAAACAAAAACTTTGGATACTAATTTAAGAAGCACTTCTATCAGCGTGCCCATGACAATTTCCTTGACCAATACACTGAATTTTTAATATAATAAATGCCTAATGATGAACTTTGTGAGAAAAAACGTAAAGATCTTTTTATGGTGTATTGCTACTGCATTTATTGGCGGTGTATTTCTCTGGAATTTCTCCACACGGCGCTTAATCGATTGCGTGGTTCAGGTTAACGGAACTAAAATTCCCTACTCTTCCTTTTTGGACTCAGTCAACACGAGAATTCGTAACTGGTACGACCAAAATCCCGAAGGAGAACTCAGCGATGACCAAAGAAGAGAAATCAAATCCGAAGTCCTGAATTCCCTTGTCCAGGAACAGCTCCTTCTTCAAGAAGCAAAAAGGTACGGAATTTATGCAAGCCAGAGCGAAGTAATAAATACAATACGCTCGCTTCCCCAATTCCAGAAAGAGGGAAAGTTTGACCCTCGATTATATTTTTACATTCTCCAAAACTATTTTCGCACCGAACCGGCTGTATATGAAACCCAGATTAAACGAGTAATTGCCAATCAAAAAATGAGAGATTTTATTATTTCCAGTGTTAAAGTCACCGACCAAGAAGTAAAAGACGAATACGAGCGAAGAAAACCAAAAGATAAAGAAGAAGATTTCAAGAAAGATTTTCTCCAAGAAAAGAAAATCCTCTTCTACAGGCAATGGCTGTTAAGCTTATATCAAAAAGCAAAGATAATTAACAACTTAGATAAAATTGAAGGAGGCTCCTAAACCTTCACACTAAATTTTTCAAGCAATTCCTTCAATAATTTCCGGGGCATACCCACCACATTATCCACAGACCCTTCCAGCAACTTCACAAAGGCATCGTTCTTCTGTTTAACCCCATAAGCTCCTGCTTTATCCAAATGCATCCGGCTTACCCTGGAGAGCTCTCCACTGGTGAGCTTTTTCATCCTCACCCTGGAAACTTCATGCCCCACAACCTTTCTACCCGTTTTAGCATCAACAACTGCAACTCCTGTATAAACTTCATGAGTTGTGCCACTTAATCGTCTCAAAATCTCTTTTGCTTCCTCGACTGTTCCGGGCTTACCGATAATCTCGAATTTCAATATCCCTTTATCAATAGTGGGCAGAGCAACTATCGTGTCCGCACCAATAACCAGTCCCTCAGAAAGCCTCCCAGAAACTTCTTTTGCTTTTCGTAACGCCAATTTCTCGACTATTTTCCAGGGCACCAATTTCCCTCTACAAGAGACCGGGTGTTCCTCGCAAAAGCGAGATGGCATCACTTGAAATTTTAAGCCCAACTGAGAGAGAATCTGTTGCCTACGAGAAGAACTGGAAGCTAAAATCAATCTCTTCATCTTCCACCAATTCCGGGGACACAATACTTAATTCTGAGATGGTGAACAGTTTAACGGGGTTTACCAGCCTCTATCGTTATCTTCCTCATTTCCCTACTCAAGTAATTTGCTCCATAACCGGTTATAAAACCAGTAACCACCGCTGCCACTATCAAAAATGGGAGTATTAAAAATATCCCCTTATGCCTTATCAGGAAAAGATAAGCAAGGAAAAGTTGCGTAACATTATGGCTCACTGCTCCCAGAATGGACACTCCTATAATGCTAAAACCAAAAAGATACTGTGGAGAAGGATTGGACTTTCCTATCCTCCCCAGACTATAAACCCCACCCATTACCAGAGCACTCACCAGCGCACCAGAAAAACTCAAGAAGAAACCCGGGGTAAAAAATGTTCCTAGAAGGAAAGAACTCAAAATCGTCCTCAACACAGCCACCTGAACTGCTACAGCATATCCAAAGATAACCAGACTGGTCAAAGTAATCATATTTGCCAGCCCCAGCCGGAGCCAGGGAAGCGGATGGGGAAAGAGACTCTCCACTATCTGTAGCGTGGAAGCAACAGCAATCAAAACTGAAATATATGCTATTTTCTTCTTCCCATCCATACTTTAAATTTCCTCCAAAATTGAAGTGGAAAAGCGGGTTCAATATATTCGACAAGGTAGTGTAGTCCTTTATGGGCGCCCCGATTTATCGGGGCGGGGACAAGCCCCTACACTACCTACATAAACGCGGAGCTATCATTCCGCTACTCCTTTTAATAACTCACTGCATCGATTTTAGGACTTTCCTTCCCTTCTATAGTGACCAACACCTTATTTGGTAAACAGATAATATTCTGGCCTGGTTTATTTATCCATCCTGTATTTACGCATATTTTTTGAAAACAGGATGATTCTACCGCTCTCACTCTTCCTTCTTTAATCTCTATAACCACCCTTCCTTTTTCACCCTCAAGATTAATCCTTCTATCTGTTTTTAAGGAGACCCTTTGAACGGGACCGTTACCAACTTTAATTAAAGCTTCCTTTCCCTCATTGGAAATAAAAAAAAGCCTCACAAAAGAGAAAGAAGCAATGGCAACCAGGGTAAACATTAGAATCCTATCATTTCTAGTTAACATACTCAATCTTGGAAATCAATCCCGAAGAAACAGAGACATCTCCTTCCTTATTAACAATAACTCCTTCCACCCCTTCTAAATTCTCAATTAAAGCCATGCCTTCCTTGGGGCCCAAAACAAATATTCCCGTAGCCAGTCCATCAGCAAAGGTAGCTTCTTTAGCCACAATAGTCACGCTCTGACACTCATCCGCAGGATAGCCTGTCTTGGGATTTATGATATGGTGGTATTTTTTCCCTCCAGAAAAAAAGAAACGTTCGTAATCGCCAGAAGTAACGATTGCCCTATTCTCTACCTCAATAGTTCCCAAAATTTCTCTTTCTCTTCGAGGATGTCGAATACCGATGCGCCAGGGTTTCCCCTGTTTTCTTCCCAAAACATACATATCTCCTCCTGCATTAACCATAGCGCTGTTTATATTCTTATCTTTCAAAACCTTTATTGCAGCATCCACCGCATATCCTTTGGCTATACCTCCGAAATCAATACCCATATTTCTTTTAACAAATTTTATTTTCCCATTTCCTATGATTATATTATTGTAATTTACTAATTGTAATTTCTTTTCAATTTTTTTCTTATCTGGCACTTCAATATTCTCTCCCTCAAACTTCCAGATTTTCCACAAGGGATAGATAGTAATATCAAAACAGCCTTTAGTGAGCTTTGACAGGAGAACCGATTCTCCGAGCAGGGAGAAAAGTTCATCGCTAACGGGTATCCAACCTTCTACCAATAGAGACCCTTTTTTTTCCTCAAGGAAAGCCTCCTTATTAATCCTGGAAACTTCGCTTCCCGGAAAAAAACAGGACATCTTCTGTTCAACTCTTTTCATCTCTTCCATTGAACTATTAATAGCTTTCTCCGCTTCAGCTTTCCTCTTGTGGTATACTTTGATTTCTACTACAGTATCCATTAAAAATTCTACTTTACTATATTCTTTCTTCCCGCAACCAGAAATAAAAATTATAAGAAAGACAAAAATCAGAGCTCTAAATTTTTTCATTTTTCCTATCTAAAGCTTTTATGTTTATTTTCTCTCCACAATTTTTGCAGCTCTCTCCCGCAAGACCCACCATCCTGGTATGGTAACCCCGACGCTCAATAAGTATTTCCTTGCAACTCGGACAATAAGTATTAGATTCAGGCTTTTCCCAGACATTACCCAGGTATACATGCTTCAATTTCTTTTGAGCAATTTTTCTCACCCTTTCCAGAGTAGCCAGAGGTGTAGCTTTGATAGTCATCTTATAACATGGATAGTAACGGGAGAAATGTAACGGAATTTCATCGGATAAAGAATAGAGCCAATCAGTCAGGTCTTCAACTTCACTATCAGAGTCGTTGAGAGTGGGAATGACCAGATTTGTGACTTCCACGTGCTTCTTCTGCCTCACCATAATTTCTACCGTGCGTAGAACATCTCCTAACTTGGCTTTACAATAATCCTTATAAAAATCGTTCCGAAAAGATTTAACATCAACATCGGCTGCGTCAATATAAGGCAAGAGATTGACCAAAGGTTCTTCATTAATATAGCCATTAGTAACCAGAACATTTTTCAAATTGTATTTATGTGCTTCATGAGCAGTTTCCAGAAGATACTCAAAGTTAATCAACGGCTCATTGTAAGTATAGGCTATGCCAATAGAATCGTACTCCTTTGCCAGTCTTACAGCATCATCAGAAGTAACAGTTTTGGTGGGAGCCTCACCTATTGTGGCCTGAGAAATCCCATAATTTTGACAACCTTTACATTTAAAGTTGCAGCCAACTGTCCCCAGTGATAGAATTTCTCTTCCTGGATAAAAATGGTAGAGAGGCTTTTTCTCAATAGGGTCCAGATTTACTGAGGTAAACTGGTCGTATACTAAAGCAAATAATTTCCCTTCCACATTTTTTCGAGTGCGACAGATGCCAGTCTTTCCATCATCAATGATGCATTGATGCGGACATAAGAAACACTGCACTTTATTCTCTTCCTCCAGCGGTAGGTAGTACAGCGCCTCCTTCATAAATCTCCTTTCCTTTTCCGTAAAGCAAGTGTATCAGAAATCCATTGTAAATAGTCTTTATTTCCTTCGACTATGGGAAGAGCAATTACTTCTGGAACTTCATAACTATGAATTTCCTTTACTCTTTTCACAACCTTGTTTACCATTTTCCCTTGAGTCTTAACCACCAACATCCACTCCTTACTCGATTCAATCTTACCCTTCCACCAGTAAAGGGACTCAACACCAGAGAGAATATTAACACAAGCTGCCAATTTCTCCTCTACCAAAACCCTGGCGAGTTTCTTTGCCTCTTCCTCACTCCCTGAAGTGATAAATATCACTATTTCGTTCATGGGCTTCTCTTTTTTGAAATTCTTTTTCTCTTCGACTTAAATCTCTTCTTACCCAAGGGATTCTTTACATAATTATCCCGACATCTCTTACAGAGAACAAACTCAAATCCCACACAGATATCCTTCTCCAGTTTCTTCCCTCGTATCTTCTTAATCTTTTTCAATAAATCTTTTATCTCTTTTTCAAAATCGCGCGTTAAATCTAAAAGGCCGATTTCTAAACCATCGTAAGCAGCATATGAAGCTATCTTTACCAGATACCGATTTCTCACGATTTTCTTACCGCATAACTCACATCTATATTCCAAAGAAAAAGAAGAAAAAGGGGTCAGAGTCATTTTTCGCCGCCCTTTCGGGAGGACTCCAAACCTTTACACAATCTCATTTCACCATTACTATCGAATTGGTTGGACATTTTTCAACACAGATTCCACAATTTGTGCACTTCTGGTAGTCGATGATAGCCAAATTATTTTCTATCTTAATAGCGCCCGGCTCACAAACCTTAACGCAGATACCACAGGCAATACAACCCACCTTACATATCTTCCGAACTATCGCTCCTTTATCAACAGAACTACATTTCACGTAAACTTTAGCTTTTTTAGGAATGAGACTGATTACTTTTGTAGGGCAGACCTCAACACATTTTCCGCATGCGGTACATTTATCCATTAAAATCTCAGGCGTCTTACCCTTTTCCCAGCGAATTGCATCAAAAGGACAGACATCCTTACATGTGCCCAGTCCTAAACATGCATAACTGCAAGCCTTGTATCCATCAGCTACAAGATGGGCTGCGCGACAGTCTTCCACTCCGTTATAGTCATATTTTACCTTACTCTCATCCCCCTGACACATAACCCGGGCAACTTCCGCTTCTCCAACCTCAATTTTTTTCCCGAGAATCTCCCCTATTTTGTAAGCAGTCTCCTCACTAACCACTGGACAGGAAGTCACTCCGGCTTCACTTCTAAGTAAGGCCTCTGTCATACCCCTACACCCGGCAAAGCCGCAAGCGCCACAGTTAGTCCCTGGCAGGAAATTCAATATTTTTTCCTCCCTGGGATCAACCTTTACAGCAAACTTTTTGCCAGCCAGAGCTAAAAGAAGACCAAAAAGAAGTCCCAGACTACCCAAAGTAATTACAGAGATTAAGACCATAAGTTCCTCATAACCCAAACAGACCCTTAAAGCCCAAAAATGCTAAAGACATCAAAGCAGCTATGAAAAATGCAGTGGGATATCCCTTTAAGGGCTCGGGAATGGGTGCAATCTCCAACCTGATTCTAATTCCAGTAAAGAGCATTATAGCTACTGTATAGCCTAAAGAGACTCCCAGAGCATATATAACAGTTTGAATAAAAGCGTAATTATAATCGACGTGAAGGAAAGCGACTGCCAGGATAGCACAATTGGTGGTAACCAGAGGAAGATATATTCCCAGGGCTCGATACAGGTGAGGAATATGCCTTTTCAAGAAAAGTTCCTCCAACTGAACTAAAGAGGCGATGACCAATATGAAAGTTGAGATTTTCAGAAATTCCACATTCAGTGGCAACAGGAAAGCATGGTAGAGAATCCAGGTAACAGCTGAAGATATAGTCATTACGAAAATAACCGCCATACTCATCCCTAAGGAAACTTCCATCTGGCGAGAAACGCCAAAGAATGAACAGAGCCCAAGAAAGCGCATAAGTATAATGTTATTTATTAAAAGAGCCGAAATGAAGATACCGAATAAACTTACCTCATCCATTAAATTCCTCTATTAAATTGAATTAAAGAATTCATTTTCTTCTATTCTTCCACCAGTTGAGGATTCCCATTAGAAAACCAATAGTTAAATATGCTCCGGGAGGGAAAACCATAATCAAAGCAGGATGAAAGATGAATCTACTTGAGCCAAATATTGTGCCATTCCCTAAAACCTCTCTAATTATTCCAATGGTGACTATCACCAAAATAAATCCCAATCCCATCCCCAGTGCATCCAAAAACGAATCTATCAGAGAGTTCCGATAGGCAAATGCCTCAGCCCGTGCCAAAATAATACAATTCACCACAATCAAGGGAATAAAAACACCCAAGGATCTATGAAGAGGTGGAAAATATGCAGCCATAAAATAATCAGCTATAGTAACAAAAGTAGATATAATAATAACAAAGATAGGAATACGAATATCCTCAGGAATAACTTTACGACAAAGCGAAACTACCGTGCTGGAAAGAGTCAATACAAAAATTGTGGCAATCCCCATCCCCAGAGCATTAATTGCAGTATTGGAAACTGCCAGGAGAGGACAGAGCCCGAGTACTAACACTAAAACCGGGTTCTCCCTCAGAACCCCATTAGTAAAACTTTTCAACTTAGCCATACCACTCACCATCCAACTTGCATAATCTGTAGTGTAACCCTTTATGGGCGCCCCGATTTATCGGGGCGGGGACAATCCCCTACACTACCAATTGCACAGTTACTCTATCTCCTACTTTCAATGCTTTGGTGTTCTCCGGGATAATGGCAATACCGTCACACTCTATCATTGATTTAAGAATTCCCGACCCCTGAGGCCCTGTGAGGGAAGCAAAATATTTATGATTCCTGTAATCCAATTTCACCCGGAGGAAATGTCTCCTATTATCCTTTTTCACTATGGGAGTTCTTAGAAAAGCAGAAATTTCAGGTAAATCTACAGCTCTATCCACGAGCTTCATCATAAGGGGACGCACAAACTCCAGAAAGGAGACCATCGAAGAGACAGGATTGCCTGGCAAACCAAAAACTGGCATCCGCCCGATATAGCCAAAACTGATTGGCATCCCTGGTTTCATCGCTACCTTCCAGAATCTCTCTTTATATCCCAGAGAAGTCAGAGCCTCACGCACAAAATCGAACCTCCCCATAGAAACCCCGCCGGAAATAAGCATTATATCGGAATTAAGGCCCTTTCTCATTTTTCTCAACAGTTTAACTTTCTCATCGCCAGCTATTCCCAGAGGAAGCGGAACACCACCAAATTTTTCCACAAGACCACGTAAGGAAAATGTGTTTATATCTCTCACTTTGCCCGGACGCAACCTCTCCCCAGGTTCAATGATTTCATTACCGGTAACTAATATAGCCACCACTGGTTTTTGAAAGACCCTCACTCTCTTCCTTCCCATAGAAGCGAGCATCCCCAATTCACCTGGACCGAGAGCTGTGCCTTTCTCTAAAACCACCTCTCCTTTTCTCACATCTTCTCCTGAATAGCGCACATTTTTACCAGGTTTAATCTGGCGAAGTATTCTCACAATTCCTGAGGCAACTCTCTCTGTATCTTCCACGGGAACAACACTATTACAACCTTCTGGAATCGGAGCACCTGTCATTATAGCCATAGCCTCACCCAGTTTTAATCTCTTGTTAACAGATTTTCCACAAGCCACAACCCCCACTACTTTCAACTCTCGAGGAACGTTCTTCAGATCATCTGTATCTATTGCATAGCCATCCATTGCCGAATTATCTGTATAGGGAATATTATTTTGAGCAGTTACATCTTCAGCAAGCACCCTTCTATGCACGCGAGAAAGAACTACCCATTCCCATTCCATCGGTTTGGTATCTTCAAGCACTATCTTTAAAGCCTGCCCAAACTTCAACATTTTATCTAAGCATCCTCCCAGTTACATCCTTGTTGTAGCAGCAAAGCGTAAGCTTTGCTTTCTTTTAGCAGTGGGCGACCATAAAGGTCGCCCCTACGCGATCGCTCTGCAGCTACAACTAAAACATTTGAAAGATAGTTTGTGATATGTAATCCCCCAATGAAATCGGGGGTGAAATACATCCCGCCCTTTCGGGCGGACTCCAAACTTTTTAGCGTTAAGAAATTCCCGAGCGATGAACAAACTATTTTTCAAATATCTCACCTCAACA
>JABUBN010000263.1_pt1 | contig 15144 bp, 17 predicted proteins | sample 7240341 | NCBI WGS metagenome assembly JABUBN01 (sample SAMN07256345, study PRJNA390944) | subsurface metagenome | isolation source: Methane hydrate marine sediment | place: Pacific Ocean: Eastern North Pacific, ODP site | reverse complement strand
TCTATATCCTCGCCGATATTACCATAAGTTCCTGTACTAACAAATAATTTTTCGTCCAGGTGTTAGTGAATTCGGCGAGAGCGATGTGATCTTTTGATACTTGGGCTACATAATTGTATGCCGTGGCAAAATCGCCTTTCTTCAATGCATTTGTATAATCAGATAAAACATCTTTTACTTCTTTCTGACTAGATGTTAGTTTTTCGCCACACCCGTAGAAAATAAGAATGGTAATTATAATAAAGGAAGAGAGAAATTTCTTCATTTTAGTCCTCCTCATTAAATTTCTTAGAACCTATAACATAAGTATCACTATAGAACGGTACCCCCGCTCGATCTAATTCCTCAGTTTTCTTCAGATTTTCATAAACATCTTCGGAGTTCAGTTGGCTGAGATAATCTGGGTTACGTCTTTTTGCCAAGTAATAAATTATGCCTCGTTCAAAGTCGATGAAATGGTCTCTGTCGAAACGAGAACCGCAACGAGTGACGGCGCAAATATAAGCAATTATTCGCCCGCTATCTTCAATAGTCCGCAACTTAGTTTGCTTACAATGCGGGCAGTTAACCTTTTTTGGATCAAATACGCTCATTGGAACCTCCACTCTTTGCTACTGTTTTGTCTAACCTATTCAAATTCGACAATGTCAGATGTCTTTCCTTCATAGCTTAAGAATATATAGCAAAAATGAGTGAAAGTCAAGTCATAAAAGAGTGTATCGTTACTTTGGGCTAAATTAAGAAAAGAAGAAAAGCATTCTTTCGGCTTGCTCTTGCGATGGTAAGAGCGTGGACGAGCCTTAGTGATTTCCTTATTTTTTATTAACGGATTACCCCGATTGAATTTTATTTATTAAAAAGGAGCTAAGGCGAGAACACAGCCCCAGCCTTTGGCTGGAGTAAGCCGAATCAAAGGTTTTTCTTCTTGCATTTATGGATAGTATTCGGTATAATAATCGAAATGGTTTGAGGAGATTTTAATTGAGGAGGTGAATCAAACATTTCGAATGTCCCCTCACCCCTGAAACAATACTGCCCCAAAGAGATTCTGAACCAAGTTCAGAATGACACTTTCGGGGTTCAGGGCAGGCCCTTTCCCTCTCCCACCAAGGGGAGAGGGAAAATTAAAAAACAGCTCTCTCACCAAAAAAGTGAGGGTAAACATATAAAACCTCTCCCTCAATCTGATTCTACAGACATTTGCCTGATAAATCATCTGTCTGCCTCAGGTAGAGGCAACTACAAAAAATTATTTTTGAAAACAAATGCATGTAAACCGCGATGGATTGGGGTTGACTACGATTTTTTATCGCATATACTCATACAGGAGGAAAAAATGGCAAAAAGATTGGTTAATTGTTATTTGTTGTACCGAAAAACAAAAAAGATTTTAGATTTTGGCGAATCATCTGGGTTTTTGACGCAAGCTGGAGCGATAATGTGGCTTATCTTATTTGTATGCTTATCAACAAATCTACTCTGGGCTAAACAGAAACTACCTTCACCCTGTTATCTGCTTGAGTTGTCGTCTATCGGTTTTCCTGTTGCAGAAAAAGAAAAAGATGCCTGGCAAATCAATGAACTCATGATCTTTAATGAAAAACTCTATCTTGGCCATGGTTGTGCCGTTGTTAATACAGGTCCTACTGATGTTATATATTATGATTTAAAGAAAAAGAAATTTATCACTGAATTTACTGTGGATGATGAAGCAATATACTATTACCAGATCATTGATAATAAATTAATGATTCCTGGTATAGATGCTACAGAAAACTGGGACTTTGGTAATTTTTATATTCTGACTGATACTGGATGGGTAAAACATAGGACAATTCCAAATGGTATACATGTTAATTACCTTGCATGGTTTGACGAAAAATTATTTGTTAGTACAGGAACTTATGGTAATATCGGCGAGGATATAGAATTTGCTTTCGGTGGGATATTCTGTTCAACTGATACCGGGAAAACATGGACACTCTCCTATGCCACACCAGGTGATGACCAGAGTGTATACCGGATGAATGCGCTTTTAATTTATAAAGAAAAACTATATGCCTTTCCTTTTGCATACAGCGGTTTAAAAAAGGAAGAAATGCCAGAGAAATATCATGTTGGGTTGTCAGAAAAACCCTATTCAGAAGGTTATTACCTGATATTTAATGAAGACATTTTTGGACAGTCTGATGTTCTTGTGTACGATGGAAAGAGATGGTACTATGAAGACATAATACCCAAAGATAAACTTTGTTATATTTCAAAACCATTTGTTTTCAAGAATAAGCTTGTTATGCCTGTGCTTTCTGGTGAATATATTGACTACTTGAGTTTGAAACACAAATTACCACATCAGGCAGAAAAAGTACTTTTTAGTTTTGACGGCAAACATACAAAAAAATTGAAATTTAAATATGACAGGATTATTGACGTATTAGTAAAAGAAGATTTTCTGTATCTCCTTATTGAACAGGATAATATACACTACATTGCAAAAACACAAAATCTGAAAAAATGGGAATATTTTCTTATACCACAGGCAATTGAAAATCCAAAATCTATAGAATTTAATGACAGCACTTTTTATATTGGAACAAAAAACGGCAATATTTTTGAATCGATCAGTAGTAAGCCAATAAAAAAATTAAAGGAAGCAAAAGCTATCGTTCCGATAAATTGACCCCTGGACCTTATTTAGACGATTGCAGTATTATTTCCCTATTCTACTTCTTAATTCTTCTATCTCAATACGTAACGTATTTCTTTTTAACTCATTTGGTGAATCTTTAATCACAGGCATAAGTGTAAGTACATGATCAACATAATTTAGCAGAGTAATCGCCTCATCAATATGCGTACTCGACATAATCTTCTTTTTTGCCTGACCAATCATCAACCCAAGATCTGCTACAGAAAAAGGCATGAGCATCCTTGGAAAAATCTTTATCTCGTAATAATAGAGTTCACCGTTATTGTCATCAATATCTTCATTATCATATACAAAATAGATACCAAGAATATTCAAAGTGTCAGGTGTTTCGAGTATAGTATCAAAGAATTTTCCTGTCTTCTCCACAAGTGTTGAACCCCAGCCTGTATCTGAAAAATTATAGTACAAAGTCACCTGTTCTGTTCGTATTTCAGGTAAAATTCTGACTAAAACATTAGGGGAATCTTTTAAAAAATATAGATCCACACCTGCACATATGGTAATAGCTAATAATAGATTCATAAAACCTCCCAATTCATATAAAATACCTAAAAGTCCAACTCCTTATCCATTACATAGGCATCATCACCATCAATATAATAATATCTACGCTTAAATAAAATATCATAACCAAGACTCTTGTATAAACCAATCGCAACCGTGTTATTTGTTCTTACTTCAAGATAAGCATAGTGGCAACCGTTTTCAATCGCTATATTTTCAAGTTTTTGCATAAGTTTTGATGCCACACCCTGACGCTGGTATTTTTCATCAACAGCGATATTTGTGATATGGAAACCAGCATTAACAAATGTTGAAAGTGAATAGCCAATCATTGAACCTTTATACTCAACAACAAAAGCGATGGTATCTTGAGATCTAAGATCATTCTTGAAAAAAGATTTAGGCCAGGGATTAGGAAACAATTTCATCTCCAATTTATAAACCCTATCCAGATCATCAATGCGCATTGGTCTTATTATAATTTCTCTCAGCATCGGTCTTTTTTATGTAAAAAGGTTCAAGAACTTCCGGGTCGTCAAATTTGCCAGATTGGATACCGGGCAATGCGATTTTAATAACCTTTGTAGCAGTAGGTAAAAGAAAATCATCATCAAGAAAATGTAATACTTTAGAATTGTGTGACAAATCATATTTTTTAAAAACCTCTATTCCTGAACCAATAACCATGGTTTTTCCCTTTATTATATTTTCAACTTGCTCTGGAGTCGTGAGCAGATAATCAGTCTCCCTTTCACCCTTTTTGTATAATGCAGCATAGATTTCCTCATGATACGCATTGATGACTGCCAGAACAGGATAATGCAAAAAAGACATGGAAACACCTATTACATCCAGGGTATTTACAGCAACGATAGGAATATTCAAGGCAAGGGCGAGTCCTTTTGCCAGACTCAGACCAACCCTCAATGATGTAAACATGCCTGGACCAATACTTACTGCAAGTGCACCAATTTTGTCTCTCCCAAAATATTCGATTAATCTTTTTGCTTCGATGAAAAATTGAGCATCTCGGCTGCTTACGTCTATTTGACGACTTTTTCTAATTTCATAAATCATCTTTTCATCTTCATTAATGCATAAAGAAAATAATGGTGATGATGTCTCAATTCCTAAAATTTTCAAATATAAACTCCCTTTTATTTGTTCCTATTATATTTATTTTTATACAATGACCTTCTTTATATCTGTTATTTATGCGATCAGCCCATTCAATTAAAGTAATACCATCCTGTAGAATGTATTCATCTATTGGCAATTCAGCTATATCACCTTTATCCAGACGATACAGATCTATATGTGATACTAACATTTTACCTTTATATTCAGTTGCAATAACAAAGCTTGAACTTGTAACATCTTCTTTAACCCCAAGACCTTGACATATACCTTTAACCAAAACAGTCTTTCCACTCCCCAATTCCCCATATAAATATATGATGTCGCCTGATTTTAAACGAGATGCAATCTTTTTACCAACATCTACAGTTTCTTCAGGTGAATTAGTGATTATTTTATCTAATTCCCTTTTATCAGGCATTGTAATAATAAATCTTTAAAATGCCGAACAGACAAAGGTCCGGGTCAAAATATTTAATTTCCTCAATTTGTGAAGACATAATCTTTCCCCAACCACCTGTGGCTACACATAAAAAATTTTTTCTGTATTCCTTCCTAATTTTCCGAATGAGTCCACTAATCATTGCTACAGTTCCATTAAAAATTCCTGACTGTATACATTCTTCAGTACTTGTACCAATTATATGTGCAGGCTTTTTGAGCGAAACCTTTTTTAATAAAGAAGTTCGTTCCACCAGTGCATCCATTAATGTTCCAATACCGGGAAATATAATACCGCCCAAATAATAGCCATCCTTAAGAATAATATCCAGAGTTGTTGCCGTCCCAAAATCAACAATAATCAAATTCCTCTTATATCGCACCAAACCGCCAACCACACCGGCGATACGATCAGTTCCTAATGTCTCGGGTTTACGATATCCAAATTTCAAATGACAGTCCATGTTTGGGGAAATAATAAGAGGAGAAATATTGAACCTTTCTTTAAAAAACTTCGAAAACTTAGAAGTAAGACGGGGAACGACTGAAGCAATTGCTACACCATCCATTCTTTTGTTTTTTAATACTTTAAGTATCTTATCTTTAGAAAATTTCTCAGTTAATGGACCGATAACCTTTTTAACCAACTTTTCACCATTGTACAGACCAAGATGAATATTTGTATTCCCAATATCAAGAACAACTACCATGACAGCCGTCTCACATCACCATAATAAAATTTCCTAATCATGCCAATGTGGTCTCTTAATAGAAGAGCCCAATCATCATCAATATCATGAACTGTACCTTTTATAACGCTTTTTGAAGTAATGATTTCAACAGATTTACCAATTCCGGCAATGTAATTCAAGACTTCCTTAATTTTCAAACCTTGTTTTTGCAGTTCATTGTACAGGGGATTAAATCTACCAATAATCTGTTTGACAATCCCGTTGATATCCAAATCTTTACCTGATTCGATTTTAAGTGATGTAGCATTGCTCAACTTTCGAGGAAAATTCTCAATATTTACATTTAACCCAATACCACAGATTATCGCATTCTTATACTGTTCACAGATAATGCCACAAACTTTTCGATTATTAAGCAAAACATCATTGGGCCAAAGGATTGAAAGTTTAGAGAAATCATAATCTTCCAGCACCTTAATGATTGCAAGTGATGCTAAAAGCGGTATTGAAGTTAACCTTGTTCGAGGGAATAATAACAATGACAAATATAATCCACCGGGCTGGGAAATCCATGTTCTTCCATGTCTACCTCTACCTCGCTTTTGACGCAAGGATGAAACCGCTACCTCTTCTTGTTTATGAATAAACCTTTTGGCTGTATCTTGTGTAGACGAAACTTCTTTAAATTTTATTATCCTTTTAATCATTAATTCCCATAATATACTCTCAATGCCGCTCCTTCGAATGCCACATGTCCCTCTTTTATCTTCATTAAATCAGTATCAAGCCAAGAACTACTGTTAATAGTGATAGCAAGTTGCAAATCATCATTCTCGTCAATAACGATTTGAGAAAAGGCATTAGCAATGAATTGGTATGATGTCTCGACAAGCATTACAGTTGTATCACTCACATAGCAGACAGAATCTACAGTCAACCTAATACTTTGGTAGGAACCAGGAGTAATTTCTATGTAGTTATTGGTGATACTAACAAAGTCTGATGATTGAACAGCAACTTCAACATGGTTTGCACTTTCCCATATTGTGTTATATGTATTATCCTCGGCTAATTCGATTTTAGTCACCCGCATCATTACATCACCCAATGGCGCGTCGGCTAATGATTCATCATACAAACCGACCTCGACCATTGCCTGTCCTGCACAGCCAATTATGATTATTGGCAGAATTAAAGCAACAAATTTTTTCATAATATCCTCCTTATGATAGTCTATTCTAAATATTTAGTATGTCAAGATTTTCCCAAAGGAGTTCCAATGGTGAAAACGGAAATATTGATGTGAAATCCACATATACCTTCATTTCAGATATTCAAATATATTTTCCGTTTTTCACTCTTCTATTTATTTTTTAACGCCTCTTCAAATTTCTTGAGTTGTTTTTTATAAAATTCCTCACCTGGCGCCCGCCTCAACGCTTCTTTTTCCCAGTAAACAGCCTTATTATAATCACCTAGTACATAATAGGCTTCTGCGAGCGTATCCATAATGTGTGGTTCATCTGGCGCAAGTTCATGTGCCCGCTTTGCAGCCTCAAGGGTTTGCTCTGGATACATTTTTCTCAAAGCAAACTCCCAAGCAAGGCTATTATAGACTTCCGGATTGCTAAGGTCACTTTCAAGGGCAATTAAAAGCAATGTGTACGTTCTTTTAAGAAAAATATCTGCCTTATCTTTCTCTTCATCGGCAAGGCGTAGATATGCTGGAGCGAGAAAAATATACTGCCATATTTCATATAGACGTCTTAATTCTTTGACTGGCTCAGGGCTATCCATGACTTTTAAATCAACAAGTCTGTCATCTACTCCTTGATAGCCCCCTCTTTTTCTTACAACATACAACGCCGCAGATTGCTTACCCCTTTTGTCGCCACCAGCGTTTTCGCCTTTTTCAAGTGCTGCAAGCAGCCTCTCAGCAAGCGGTCCCTCTGTTCTTTGAAAAGCTGCGAGCATACTGTCGATCACCTCAGGGCCCGTCAGAATATTACCCTGGACAGCAACTGAGGGAGCAGTTTTATGACCTGCCCATACAAGGTTGTTTTTACCAGTATAAGCAGCTGCTTGACCATTTTTATCAACAATTCCAACCTGCCTTTGCTCAGGTATGGTATCTGCTTGAATAACTATGTTCAAAGCTTCATGTGCGGATTTTCCTTGGGATAAGATTTCCAAAATGCGTGGGCCAAAATAAGGATTAGCATATGCCTGGGTTGCCACTGCACCAACACCTGGCTCGATCCATGGAACAATATAGCCTACATCTGGAACCCTTGATGCCACAGCAACACCCCATGCATCTGTCTCAGAATCCATTGCAACTATAGAGAAGGTACCATAAGATGGAATATTATAGATTAATAATAAAAAAACAACAAACATAAAAACCTCCTTATTCCAAGATAACTCCGTTATGCTTACCAGTAACGTTGAATATCAATGGTATAATTCAATTATAATCTTAAAAAAATTGTTGTCAATGATCATCAGTTTCTGAAAGTACCAGATTGATTAAGGTCTTGAATTTATTTGAATTATCATTACAATTAGGCAGTAAAGGAGAAATAATGAAAAATCATTGCATCTTAGTTTTTTTTAATATTTTTTTTGTAGCTGTTAATTGCTCTAAAGAATCGATCCCGATCTATTAGGATAGCGGAATGGTGAAGATTTCATTTTATGTTTATGCTGATATATCAGTAGTAAAACCATAAAAAAGAGGAGTTTAAATGCAAGGATATTATTGTTTTCCAACAATAAATAAAGATACAATTATTTTTGTCTGTGAAGATGACCTTTGGACAGTATCAGTACAAAAAGGAATTGCAAGAAGATTAACCTCGAGTCCAGGCCAGGTAAGTCATCCGTTTTTATCACCTGATGGCAGAGATGTTGCGTTTATCGATAGTGAAGAGGGACACACAGAAGTTTATTGTATGCCTGCACAAGGAGGAATGGCTAAAAGACTCACATTTCTGGGCACAAATTCCTCTGTTGTAGGATGGAGCCATGACGGCAAAAAAATATTATTCGCAAGCAATGCCAAACAATGGTACTTAAGGACGTTCTATATCCATTCAGTAAGTAAAAATAAGGACATACCAAAAATGATACCGGTCGGTCCGGCAACACAGATCTCATTCGCCAATGGTAAAGGCGTAGTCATTGGCAGACATACTGCTGATCCGGCACGATGGAAAAGGTATCGAGGCGGCACTGCAGGTGTACTCTGGGTAGATCCAATTGGCAAGGGTAATTTTAAAAAATTGATTAATTTAAAGGGAAATTTTGCATCGCCAATGTGGATCAATAAAAGAATATACTTTATCTGCGATCATGAAGGTATTGGCAATATATATTCTTGTGCACCCAATGGCAAAAATTTAAAGAGACATACAAAACATGCTGATTTTTACGTTAGAAATGCAAAAACCGATGGAAAAAATATTGTGTATCAAGCAGGTGGAGACATTTATATATACTACACTGGTTCAAACGTGAGTAAAAAGGTTAATATTGAATATCACAGTCCAAGGGTACAAACCAATCGTAAATTCGTACAGGCATCAAAATATCTGGAAGACTACGCAATTCATCCTGCAGGAGAAATGGTCTCTGTAACGAGTCGTGGAAAAGTATTCTCAATGCCAAACTGGGAAGGGTCAGTTGCGCAAAATGGGAAGAAATTGAACGCCCGTTATCGTTTAGGAAAGTGGCTTTATGACGGTAAACGGCTCGTTGTTGTCACCGACGATAAGGGAGAAGATACACTACAAATATATTATACAGACAGCAGTAAGAATAGCGAAAGTTTACCTTTATTAGATATTGGCAGACCTATTGAACTCGAACCATCGCCTAAAAAACTCTTGATTGCATTAACAAATCATCGTTTTGAATTGATACTTGTAAATCTGAAATCGAAAAAAAGAATAATACTAGACAGAAGCAAGGATTCCAGAATAAATGGAATAACCTGGTCTTCAGACGGCGAGTGGATCGCCTACAGTTTTCCAAACTCTGAGAGAACATCATGTATTAAATTATGTAACGTAACAACGAAAAAGACATATCCTGTGACAAAATCTGTTCTGCAGGACTTTTCACCGAGTTTTGACCCGGATGGAAAATATCTTTATTTTCTTTCTAATCGACATTTTGATCCGGTTTATGATACAATGCAATTTGAACTCAGCTTTCCAGCAAATATTAAACCTTATCTAATAACTTTGAAAGCAAATATTCCTTCTCCATTCAAATATACGCAGATTGCTCCATCCGGTCTTGAAACACCAAATTTCGAAAAAGAAATGCTTAAACCAAAAAAACCACCGAAAAAAATAAAGATAGATATTATGGGTATCGAAACCAGGATAATACCTTTCCCTCTTGCATCGGCTAAATACGAACAAATCTATGGTATAAAAGATAAGGTACTGTTTTCCACGTTCCCGATTACAGGAGGCATAGCCTTGTGGTTGTCTGATGAACATAAATCTAATGGTACACTTGAATTCTATGATTTAAAAGAACAAAAAAGTGGTGTTATCACAACAGAAATATCAAGTTTTATAATCTCGCAAGACAGTGAAATTCTTATCTATTGTTCAAAGAATCAATTGAGAATTGCTAAACCTATTGAAAACCTCGATCAAAAACTCCAAAGGGCACCAGCAGGACCTAAAAGCGGTTGGATTGATCTCTCAAGGATTAAGGTAATGGTTGAACCACGGAGTGAATGGCGTCAGATGTACCGGGATGCCTGGCGCCTTCAGCGCGACCATTTCTGGACAAAAGACATGTCTGGTATCAACTGGGAAAAAGTGTACAAAAGGTATTTGCCTTTGTTAGATAGAATCGGAACCCGCTCAGAATTTTCTGACCTCATCTGGGAAATGCAGGGTGAACTTGGAACATCACATGCTTACGAATGGGGTGGTGATTATCGTAAAGAACCGCAGTATAAGCAGGGATTTCTCGGCGCTGATTTTCAGTACGATAAAAAATTCAATGCCTATCGTATCACACATATTGTAGAAGGCGATCCATGGGATAAAGCAAAAACGTCTCCATTACTCACACCTGGCTTAAATGCAAAGAAAGGAGATTTGCTACTTGCAATAGATGGAAAAAGGGTTAATAAAAATACGTTCCCGGAAGAACTTCTGGTCAATCGCGTTGGTGTTGAAGTATCAATCACAATTGCCGGGCCAACTGGCAGAAATAAAAGGATTGTATCAATTAAAACACTGGGTGATGAGGCACCCGCGCGTTACCGTGATTGGGTCGAGGCAAATCGCGAAAAGGTTCATCACGCAAGTAAGAATAAAATTGGGTATGTCCATATCCCGGATATGGGACCCAATGGTTTTGCAGAATTCCATCGATACTTTTTGAGTGAAATCCAGTATCCTGCGCTCATTGTTGATGTACGGTTTAATCGTGGCGGCCATGTGTCACAGCTCCTTATCGAAAAATTGGCACGGAAAAGGGTTGGTTATAACATTACTCGCTGGGGAAAACCGGATCCATATCCATCCGAGTCAGTGCTCGGACCAATTGTGTGCCTGACCAATGAGAATGCAGGCTCAGACGGCGATATATTTAGTCACGTCTTTAAATTGTACAAGATTGGACCGCTTATTGGTAAAAGAACCTGGGGCGGGGTAGTCGGTATATCACCATACTATGCGCTATCAGACGGCGGATTAACTACACAGCCTGAGTATTCATTCTGGTTTATTGATGTTGGATGGAAAGTGGAAAATTATGGTACTGATCCGGATATTGAAGTGGAAAATAAACCCCAGGATTATGTAAAAGGTAAAGATCCCCAATTAGAAAGAGGAATAAAAGAATGCACTAAACTGATAAAAAAACATCCGCCTAAGATCCCTAAGTTCGGGAAAAAGCCAAGGCTGAAATTACCAGAGAAACTGGGATAAACAGAACACTTATTACATAGATTTTTAATTGAGAGCACAAAAAACCCCCACACCTATGTATAGATGTGGGGGCGATTCTTCAGAGTTTAGATTAATTTAAATAATCTCTCTCTTGATAATTCCCATTTCCTATGAGCAAAAGGTAATGATAATCATTTAATTCGTTTCTCTCTAACTTAACCAGGTACCCGAACACAATATTGTCTTCTTCATATCTCGGAGCCGTAGCGACCACCTCAGACATCATCCCACTATAAGCGATGTCTTCACCTTCAAATCTCGGGGCAGTAACAACTACTTGGTCCATCATACCAAGCTCAGCCTCAGTATAATATCTCGAAGCATTAACAACCACCTCAGACATCATCCCACTATAAGCGATGTCTTCACCTTCAAATCTCGGGGCAGTAACAACTACCTCATCCATCATACCTTTATTATCGATGTCCAGAGCATATACACTAGACATCTGTGTTATCATAAAAATTAATCCTAATAAAACCTTCATTTTTCCTCCTTTTGGGTTTTGGTTTAATTTTTTTCTTTTATTGTGCTTCATCACTAAGTTATACGCAGGAACTGGCAAAAAGGTTTCATGCTAATTTGCTAAAGCAACAAAGGACAAGTATGCTCGTAGTTCTAATGTCATTACGAGAAATCCCGGCCTTTGCCCAAAAGGTCGGGATGACGAAGTAATCTCACAACCAATAGACATCCCAGTCTTCAAGTAAGCCTGCGCTTTCTATAAAAGTGCAGGGGCATCGAGAATACTCCTAAATGTAGTCGCACCATTTATGCCTGTCCCGAGTATATCGAAGGGAATGAATTGAAGGGGTGCATGATAATGTTCAGTACGGTTTTATTAAAAAAAGAATAATAAATCCACCATATACAGAATATTTTATCCAATAATAAAGTACTGGGTTTTCGTTCTTTATTTTATGCCATGAATACGCAAGTACGATCACCCAAATTTTCCGCTTTTCTAAAGTTGTACACAAAGCAAGAATGAATGAAAAAAACCTGTTCTTGAATTATAATAGTTTAATTAATATAAGTATCGCCGGTGCTAATAGACAAACCCAGCCAAAAAGTGAAACCAAACTCCCGGGTGACTTCTTTGTAATATAGGGTCTGCCTATTCTATGGAACCCTCCTAAGTAGTCACCTATCTCCTCGCCAAACCATATCATGGCTAGAGGCCATATAAGCGCCACACTTGCTATTAAAAATAGCTGCCACCCACCAAAGATCAAGGCGAGGATAAGATAAACAATAGCTATGCCTAAAGAAATTTTTCTCGCCATAAACCTCACTCCTCAAGTAATTACTAGAAGGTAGCTAGTGCCATTTCAAATTAGCAATGTTCGATTTTCAGATTCCGTAGTGGTCGAGTCCCGTTAAATAATTATTCTTGCAGTGGCTTACTTTTCTTGTGTAACTTTATTTTAACGGGACGAGCTTGCTCGACTTTTTTTATCGCAGAGTAAACTCTGCCACTACAGAATATCTTTAATCTGTAGACTAATCCACCACATAAAAAATTTTAAAACGATTTACTAACTACTGTCTTCTATTTACTCCAGAATTCAATTATCCGCCCATGGCGGAATAACTTCCAGTATATATATTATACGGAATAACGGCTAAAAAGCAAGTCTGGTATTCTGGTAATTACCAGAATACCAGACTCAAAAATTCCACATGGAAATCAGTTAAATATATCTTTGCATGTTTACTAGCGGTATTTTGATTTCCATTTCCTTACACGAATAGTAGTTCCTTTACCTTTTTTCGTTTCAATCTCCATCTCATCTGTAAGCCTTTTGACCGCAGGTAGCCCAGAACCCAAACCATGATGTTTAGTATCAAAAATAATTGATTTTTCGTCTGAACAGCCATCTTGTAATGCCAGGTTAATATTTTTTATCCCGGGACCTTGGTCTTGAGCAACTATTTCGATCCCTCCCTTTTGTAAAGGACAGAAGGAGATTTCTCCTTTTTTAGCATATTTTATTATATTGGTTGAAAGCTCTGAAACAACTATGGCAATGGTTTCACTTTCTCTTTTGCTAAAGCCTATTTCCCGGGAAAATTTTTTACCGGCATTTTGAACTATAAAAATATCAAGTTCATCTTTAATTTCTATTTTTATTTCTTCCATTCAGTATCTCACAACTAAAATGGTAGCGTCATCATTTAATTTCCTCTGTTTTGTGAATATTTCTTTGGCTATTATCTCAACATCTTTCTCCGAATTCTCTTCAATATCAAAATAGTTGGAAATACCATCTGAGAAGAGTGTAAATATATCTTCTTTATAAATATTAAACTCAAAAGATAAAAATTTTCTCAGATTATGACCTAAAACTCCAGAGAAAGATATTGGTTTTACTGATTTCTTTGTTTTAGCGTAAAATCCTATATTACCCACACCTCCGAAATCAAAGAGACCTGATTCTTCATCGATTTTGACTATTGCAGCTACTACTCCACGTGTACCTTTTAATCCCTGATGACAGCACATGATTATATCTTTGACGCATTTTTCTTTATTTACCTCTATAATATTTTTGCATTTCGATGCTGCCTCAAAGGCATTAACCCCGTGCCCAAGACCGTCAATCACAGCAAAAATTGCAGTTTTGTCAAATCTATCAATAAAGAAAGCATCACCACATTTGGTTTCGCCTGGCAGAGCTTCACAAATAACACTATACTTCATTTAATATATTTAATAACTACTACCCTGGTTCCCACACCAGAGTTGGTTTCTACCTCAAACGAATCCATCAGTCGCTTTATTGCCAGAAGTCCCATACCTAATCCCTGTTTAGAATCATAAGCACCACTTAAAACATCTGATAAATTTGTGATGCCTGGACCATTATCTTCCGCAACAATCTTTAATGCCCGCTCATCCGCTAACAAAGGAATTAAAGTAACAGTTCCTTTACCGGCGTATTTTATGATATTTCTTGTTAGTTCGGCTACTGTAGTAGCAATTTTTGTTTGATCTAACCCATTGAAACCCAAAGCCTGAGCCTTTATCTTCGCCCTCATCTGAGCCATCCGAATATCTTCTTCACTTTCAATAGCAATATGTTCTTCTTCTGTCTGCACGCGCTTTACTTCAGGAAACATACTCTGAAGGCGCCTCATCACACCATCCACTTTTGAGGATTTTAAATTTTCTCCATTAAGTGAAAGTCTTACCCTTTCTAAAATAGGCAAAAGTAAATCCTCTGCCTCCTTATCTTTTTCTATACCAAAATAGTGATAGGCGCCTCTTAATATAGCCTTTGCTTTAAATTCTCCGACTTCTTCAGCGAGTACAGAGTAAATCTTTTCCTTCACTTTAGTATTTCCAATGCTTTATTCAGATTTAAGCTAGTCATTACTCCTCTCATCTCCATACCCATTTGTACTAAAGTAATAGCAAGCTCTGGTTTTATTCCAACAACAACCGTCTTTGCACCAAGAATGCGAGCATCATGGCCAATATCATTTATCATTCTACAGAAAAAACTATCTATAATATCTATGCCCGATAAATCTATAATAAGTCCCTTAACCCCACTTGTGCTTATCTCATTAGTAATATCTTCCCTTAGCGAAGCAACAACACTATCTATGATTGTCGTCTGGATCGAAACCAAAAGTTTGTCTCCGATTTTTATTAATGGCACTTTCATTA
>JABUBN010000262.1_pt1 | contig 15168 bp, 11 predicted proteins | sample 7240341 | NCBI WGS metagenome assembly JABUBN01 (sample SAMN07256345, study PRJNA390944) | subsurface metagenome | isolation source: Methane hydrate marine sediment | place: Pacific Ocean: Eastern North Pacific, ODP site | reverse complement strand
TTCCATCCGACAGTTAATGATATGGCAAGATTTTAATTACTCCAGTATTCAATGTCAGGTGGAAACACCTGACATCATGTAAGGTTAATTAATAATTATGTAATGAATGATGTTCTTATAAGGCTTAAAGCAATGCTTTAGGTCTTTATTTTTAAATAGCTGTATACTAATAATATAAATGAATTAATATGAAAAATGAATTACAAACAAGCTGTTTTTCACAACGTACCAATCTTTTAATCCTTTGCTTTCTGCTATTCACCTGTCTTTCCTGCAAGAAAAAAGAAAAGCCACCGGAGGAGGAAATTCCCGGTCTTTCCACTGAAGCAATTTCTTCTGCTGAAAATCCAATGGGTTTGTCTTTTGATGAAAAAGAAAAAGAATTATTGGCTGATGGATTGGGTTCCCAATTAAAAATGTACGAACAAATGCGTACTTATTCCCTGGATAATTCGGTGCCACCCGCCATTCAATTTAATCCCATTCCCTCTGGTTTTCAATTCGAGCAGGTTCAGAAGGAAATTGAATGGGATTTAGCTAAAGAAATATCCATGCCTGAAAACAAGGAAGAACTTGCTTTTTACAGCGTTGCCGAGCTTTCGTGTTTGATAAAATCTCAACAGATTACTTCTATCGAACTAACCAAACTTTATATCAGCCGATTAAAGAAATATGGGGATACACTGCATTGTGTGATTACACTGACTGATGAACTGGCATTAAAGCAAGCAGCCAAAGCAGATGAAGAAATCGCCGGTGGTTTATACCGGGGGCCACTGCATGGAATTCCATATGGGGTCAAGGATCTCCTGGCTCTGGGAGGATACAAAACCACCTGGGGCGCTGCACCGTATAAAGATCAGGTAATCAACGAAACAGCTACTGTTATCAAAAAACTTGATGAAGCAGGAGCGGTTTTGCTGGCAAAACTTTCGATGGGCGCTTTAGCAATGGGTGATATTTGGTACAACGATACCACCAGGAATCCCTGGAATCTAAAGCAGGGTTCGAGTGGTTCTTCCGCCGGTTCTGCTTCTGCAACGGTTGCCGGTTTGGTCGGGTTTTCAATCGGAACAGAAACCCTCGGATCCATCGTATCCCCTTCTACACGGTGCGGCGCTACCGGGCTTCGCCCTTCCTACGGCAGAGTCAGCCGTACAGGAGCTATGGCTCTCAGTTGGACCATGGATAAAATTGGCCCGATTTGCCGTACAGCCGAAGATTGTGCCCTGGTTTTTAATTTTATCAGAGGCCCTGACGGGATGGATCAAACCTTATATGATCTTCCTTTTAATTATAAACCAACTATAGATTTGAGCTTTTTGAAAATCGGTTACCTGAAAGAGGCTTTCGACAACGAATATGCTAACAGGAAAAACGACCTGAAAACACTCAAAACATTAAAAAAAATGGGGGCAAAACTGATCCCCGTTCGTTTTCCAAAAGACCTTCCCATCACTTCTATGAGAATCATTTTAAATGCCGAAGCTGCTGCAGCTTTTGACGAGTTAACCCGGACAAACCGTGATACCTTATTGGTCAACCAAAGCAAGTGGGCCTGGCCAAATTCATTCAGGCGTTCGAGATTCATCCCGGCAGTTGAATATATACAAGCCAACCGGTTTCGGTACTTATTGATTCAGCAAATGAATGAAATTATGAAAGACTTTGATGTTGTAGTTACTCCCAGTTTTGGCGGTAACCAGTTGCTTATTACAAATCTTACCGGACATCCATGTGTGGTAATACCCAATGGCTTCAACAAAAAGGGTAGCCCCACCAGTATCAGCTTTATCGGGAGTCTTTTCGATGAAGCAACCATCCTGGCCGTTGCTCATGAATACCAGAAAATTACTAATTTCAACGATCAACATCCGGCCTTATTCAGAAAATAATTTTATGCGAGCCGTAATTCAAAGAGTAAATAAAGCCTCAGTTACCATCAATGAAAAAACAAAAACCTCCATCGGGAAGGGTTTGTTGGTTCTTGTAAGTATTGAAATAAAAGATACCGGAGAAGATATCGACTGGTTATGCAAGAAAATTGTTCAGCTCAGGATCTTTAATGATGAAAATGGTATAATGAACATTCCAATCACCGAAGCGGGTGGTGAAATTCTTGCCATAAGCCAGTTCACACTGCATACCAAAACAAAAAAGGGGAACAGGCCTTCATACATCCACGCGGCAAAACCCGATGTTGCCATTCCCCTTTATGAAAAGTTTGTACAACAATTAGAACAACTGTTGGTAAAGGAAGTTCAAACCGGAGAATTTGGAGCTTACATGAAGGTTGAACTGGTCAATGATGGTCCGGTTACCATATTCATTGATACCAAAAGAAAGGAATAGAATCCAATGGAAAGAAATGAAGCCGGGGATTCCGGTTTTAAAAATGCCGCCTTGTTGGTTGCCACATTCGCATCATTCCTCACTCCTTTCATGGGTTCGGCTCTTAACGTTGCCCTTCCGGCCATTGGAAAAGACTTCAATACAAACGCCATTACACTGAACTGGATAGTTAGTTCATATATTCTGGCAACAGCGATGATATTGTTGCCTGCCGGAAGAATGGCAGATATTATTGGCAGAAAAAAAGTATTTACCGGTGGTATTGTTCTTTTTATTACCGCCTCTGTTTTATGCGCACTTTCACCCAATGTATATTTTCTTATTGTCTTTCGGATCTTCCAGGGAACCGGAAGCGCCCTGATATTTGGAACAGGAGTGGCGATTATTACTTCTGCCTTCCCTCCCGGTGAAAGAGGAAAGGCTTTGGGGATTAATGTTTCTGCCGTTTATATCGGACTTACCCTTGGGCCTTTTGGAGGAGGATTACTTACCCAATACCTGGGTTGGAGAAGTATTTTCTGGTTTACTATTCCAATTGGACTAATATCCGTATTCCTTATTATAACCAGGCTTAAAACCGAATGGGCAGAAGCAAAAGGCGAATCCTTCGACTGGAAAGGGATGATGTTTTATTCTCTTTCACTCATTTTGATTATGTATGGATTTTCGAGGTTGCCTCATTGGATGGGGTTTCTCTTTCTGGTGTCCGGTATATTTATTCTTGTTGTTTTTATTCTTTTCGAACAAAACGTCAAATTTCCCTTATTTGAAATGGACCTGTTCAAAAATAACAAGACGTTCGCCTTTTCAAATCTGGCTGCATTGATCAACTACAGCGCTACATTTGCTGTCGGATTTTTACTTAGTCTTTACCTTCAATATATTAAAGGATTGGATCCGGGAGTGGCAGGATTAGTTTTGGTCTCACAACCCGTTGTAATGGCTGTTTTCTCACCCATAACAGGGAGGCTTTCAGACAAGATCGAACCCCGGATTGTTGCGTCCCTGGGAATGAGCCTCTCTGCCATTGGTTTGTTTCTGTTCCTTTTCTTAAAATCCACTACTCCCTTGCCGTTCATTATAATCAACCTGGTTTTCATCGGATTGGGATTTGCATTATTCTCATCGCCCAACACCAACGCGATCATGAGTTCGGTTGATAAAAAACATTATGGGGTTGCTTCCGGATCGGTTGGAACAATGAGAATGGTGGGGCAAATGTTCAGTATGGGCATTGCATTGCTTCTCTTTTCGATTTTCCTTGGCAAGAACGAAATCCTGCCTGAAAATTACCCCTCTTTCCTTTCCGCCATGCATGTTGCCTTTATTATTTTTACTATCCTTTGCTTTTCAGGGATCTTTGCTTCACTGGCCAGGGGAAAATTACGATGAATAATTCTATAATTTATCCATGATCTCGTCATCATCACCTATTATGGCCCCTCCTTCTCCTGCAGGAAGGTGTTTGGAATTCTGGAAACTGAAGCAGCCCAGGTCGCCAAGCGTACCGGCTTTCTTGTTTCGATACTCTGCAAGCCAGGCCTGGCAGGCATCTTCGATCACTTTAAGGTTGTGTTTTCCGGCGATTTCGTTTACCCTGTCCATGTTGACAGGCAGACCAAAAATGTGTACCGGTATTATTGCCGTAGTGCGGTTGTTGATCCGTTCCTCAATTTTTTCCGGATCCATCAAAAAGGTCTCCGGATCGGTATCCACAAATACCGGCAATGCTTTGCTGAGGAGGATAACGTTGTAACTGGCAATGAATGTATAGGGTGAAACCAGTACCTCATCGCCGGCATCTACGCCAAGCACATGCATCGCTACAAGAAGCGCAGTAGTCCCACTGGCAGTTGCAAGACAACGCTTCGCGCCCATTAGTTCGGCATATTGCTTTTCAAATTCAGCAATTTTGCCACCACTGCCCCGCCACCACTTGCCGCTGCGCAGCACTTCAATAATACCATTTTCGGCGCCCTGGTCCCAAACCGGCCATTTCGGCCAGGCTCCAATACGTACCGGCTCGCCACCTTGGATAGTAAGTTTTTTATGTTCTTGTCCGGCAATGGCGATGCCCCTGTAAGGCCAATTTATAAAGGCCGCCAATGATCATGCAGATGTTATCGCAATTACTTGTCGTCTGGTGAACATTCTTTTTCCCATGATAACTCCTTTTTTTTAGTTTTGTTTTACTTATGTATCCTTCATTTAAGCAAACCTAAACAGTATGCTCAAATACTATGTATTTTCTTTGAAAAGTTTACATATCAAATTTACAAGATAATTTACTCAAAATCAAACAAAAAATAATTATTTTAAGTGTACTCTTCACTCCGTTCAAACCCTAACGTTCAGACCCTAAGGGTTTCTCCCTCCCAAAGGGATCTGCCATAGGCATGCCTTTGGCACCTCCGGGAGCAGGGACGCCTGTGGCAGAAAACCCTTAGGGTCTTTTCCGCTACCCTTTTTTCAGAAATTGAACAACTTTTATAATCCATTCATCCGTGTGGGGGGCATCAACTTTTTAAAAACTACTAATTATTTGACATCCCATCTTTCATGTTGTAACTTTGTATAACCCAAGCCAAAAACATAATTGGGAGGCTGGAAGAATGGAATATTGGAAGAATGGAAGAATGAGAATTCGTATCTCATAACATAAGACATATGCCCAAAAACCCAAACAAATTAACAAATTTCTGGGAGAAACTGAAAAAACGAAAGGTAGTTCGTGTAATAACGGTTTTATATCAATAACTTAAACAATTCGTTTTATTATGAAAGTCTGGTCAGCAGAAATAAAAGAACTACAAAACTTACATGAGACCTTAAAGGGACAACTTCCTGATTTGGAGAAGGAACTTGACCGATTGGTTAAGACGGATGATGATAATGTGGTGCTGATCTATGCAAGGAGGTGCCTGGAGGTTATTATTACTGATCTGTGTGAAAAAGAACTGAAAAGACCACGAAAGACAGAACCACTCAAGGGTATTATTGATAAGCTCAACAAGGAAGAGAAGATTCCCTCTCATATCATTGCCTCGATGCATAGTCTGAATAGTTTATCAACATTCGGCGCTCATCCAAAAGAATATGAGCCGGAACAGGTAAAACCGGTTCTTAATAATCTTACTACAATTATTAAGTGGTATCTTAAATATAAGGATACCCAAACCATTGGTAAAACAAAGACAGAAGAAGCAAAGTATGAAATTAAAGAACCGGAAGATTCTACAGAGGATACCCGTAAACTAAAGAAAAAGCTACTTATACTGCTCTCTGGGATTTTCCTCGGTGTTGTTATTGTTATTGCGGCTTTATTCATATTTAATATTATTGGTGGAAGAAAGCAAGCTAAAGACCTGGCAGAGCTGGAAAAATCCATCGCTGTGCTTCCTTTTGATAATCTAAGCAGTGATGAAGAACAGGCCTGGTTTAGTGATGGGATTACTGACGTAATTATTAATCAATTATCAAAAATATCCGATCTAAGAGTACTTGGCAGAACATCTACTTTAAAATACAAAGAACAAGAAGAAAAAAAATCTATTTCAGAAATTGGAGAAGAATTAGGAGTCAACTTCATTATCGAAGGGACCGTTCAGCGGCAGGGAAACCAAATGAGGATCAGTGTTCAATTAATACGTGCCATAAATGAAGATCATCTGTGGTCAGAATTATATGATAGAGAATGGCAGGATATATTTATTACTCAAAGCGAAATTGCCCGGTTAATCGCAACTGAATTGAAAGTAATAATCACTCCTGAGGAAAAACAACTCATCGAAAAAACACCTACGACAAATCTAACAGCATACGATTTTTACCAGAGAGGAAGAGAGGAACATTTGAAGTACCGGTCAGATAATGATAACAGGGAAGCGCTGGAAAGAGCCGAAGATCTTTATCATAAAGCATTGGAATATGATTCCACATTCGCACAGGCTTATGCCGGATTGGCAAGGGGATACTGGGACAAGCATTATTGGGAAACTTATTTCTCAGAAAAATTTCTGGATTCTGTTCTTATCCAGGCAGATATTGCCCTTTCCTATGACAATCAATTGGCAGAAGCATATACTGTCAGGGGAAATTATTATCGTGCAAAAGGTCTCACAGAACAGGCTATAGAAGAATATGACAAAGCCATAAAATTCAATCCAAACGATTGGATAGCATACTATGGAAAAGGATCATTGTATGCGCATGATGACCTTGTTAAATGGATTGATAATTTTCAAAAAGCTGCATCCCTTAATCACGGACCAGAATTGCCAGGTTTATTAAGAGGAATTGGTTGGGCGTATTTTAATGCTGGATTTACTGAGAAAGGTAATTATTATATTCAGGAAGCTCTTAAATTGGATGACGATTCTGCGGCATATTATGGCGCTTTAGCCGCGTCTGAACAATTCTATCTTGGTAATTACGAAAAAGCTATTGAATTTGGGAAAAAAGGGTACGCAATAGATTCAAACAATTCTGGCATTATAGGAAGTTTAGGATACAATTATATGTTCCTTGGTCAATATGAAGAATCATTAAAATATTTTAAAAAATATGTTGAAAGATTAAAAGCTCTCGGAATCCTCGATCTCATTAACATGCAACGAATTGGATATGCTTACTGGCAAAATGGATACAAAGAAGAGGCAGAATATTATTTCAATGAACAAATTAATTATTGTAACAGGGTGAATGAATTGGGACGAGGTTATTCACAAAAATTACATACATATTATGATCTTGCAGGTGTATATGCATTCAGGGGAAAGAAGGATAGAGCATATGAGAATTTAAAGATTTTTAATCAAAAACAAATTGGGCACTTATGGATGGTCACATTAATAAAAGATGATCCATTATTCGACAGCATAAGGGATGAACCGGAATTTCAGCAGATTGTCAGGGATGTTGAAGCAAAATACCAGGCAGAGCATGAAAGGGTGAGGAAATGGCTGGAGGAGCAGGAGATGTTGTAATTTTTTAGTTGTTTATTTACTCTTTTCAGCGAGAGATTTTGTTTGCCTGGTACAGCAGGTTGATCAGCGCACGATTAACAAGGCGTTCGCCCGCGCTTACTTCTACACGGGTTGCCGAAGCAGCCCCGTATCCTCCCTCGATCTTTGCCTGGATGGTAGGAAAGTAACCAAGCATGTTATTATTGATTGTAGTTTTTTTAGAGCTTCTCCAGTTATTCTTTATTTCTCTTTTCTCCTACTTATCTCAAACACAACTGGATTATAGGCATCCGGACAGGCTGAAGTGGATACATTGGGATCTTCAAGCCATGGGAACTGTGCGTCAAACATCATTGCAAAGACTTTTGGAAGAAAGCTGTAAAGCGCATGGATACATATTTTACCTTTAACCCCGTCTTCTGTAAAAATAATTTCATCGCCAACTTTATGACCCATACCGCAAGACCCTTTTTGACTGATTACTTTTGCAGTTACAATATTTGCCATAATGTGTTCTTTTATTAATATATAATCATTTGGAAGAGTTGATGCTTTTAAAAAATTGGTTAAAATACTGGATGAAGCCACAATTCCTATTGCAGCACAGGGAGCCTTTTTACAAAACTCGCGACGGTTTGTTTCGTAAGTTTGTTTTTCTTTGTTGGTTGTTAGTGTCATTAAATCAAGTTATGTTCTTTGTGCTTACCCGCGATGAGAGCAGCCAGTTTATCCAGGGCATCAAAATCTTTGTCACCAGGGTAACCTTTGACAACAACAGGATCTAATATTTCCACCTGTAGATTGGGGATCAAGTCCGCAAGTTGCTGCACCATCTTACCGCCCCAACCATAGGAACCGATGATCGAGACGAATTTCACTTTAGGCCGCAGAGCATTCGCCAGGTATGTTGCGTAGACTACATTCGGATGTGCGCCTGTAAGAACTGTAGGCGATCCGATCACGATGGTGGCAGCGTCCACCAACGCTATGGCAAGTTTACCAATATCGGTAACAGCCAGGTTGAACTGTTCCACAGTTACCCCTTTCCCGGTCAAGGCATCCACTAAGTACTTTACCATCTCGCGGGTGGTGCCGTGCATAGAGATGTAGGGCAGCACAACGATGTTTTTTGGGTTGTTAAAAACCCAATCTTCATATGCATCCAGGATAAACTCAGGCCTGTCATACATCGGGCCATGACTGGGGGCGATGAGGGATATCTTGTATTCATTGACTTTTTTCAAATGTTTCTGTATGATCTTACGGAATGGCATCATAATTTCTGCATAGTATCGTTTGGCTGCTTCATAGACCCGCCCTTCATCAGTGACATACAAGTCTGTTGTTGCCAGGTGGGAGCCGAAAAGGTCACAGGGAAAGAGAATTTCATCCTCACGCAGATAGGTCAACATTGTCTCAGGCCAGTGAACCCACGGTGCATGGATGAACTCAAGAGTTCTGTCTCCCAACGAAAGGGTAGCGCCATCTTCAACTGTCAGAAAGCGATCTTGCGGCGCCAGTAACAGGTCTACCAGCATCTCTTTGCATTTTGATGTGCAGACAACCTGCGCCTCTGGGTATCTCTCTATAATCTGCGGCAGTGTGCCTGAATGGTCCTGCTCGGCGTGGTTTGTGATAATGTAATCAATGTGTTTAGTGCCCAGTTGGTTCAAGCGATCAAGCAAAACATGTGACATTTCGGTATCCACTGTATCTATCAGCGCAGTTTTCTCGCTGCCTTGAATCAAATAGGCATTATAACTAGTACCGTCGGGGAGGGGGATGAGGTCGTCGAACATGCGTCGATCCCAGTCAACAGCACCCACCCAGTAAATACCTTCTTTAATCTTCCTTGCTTTCATTTTAATTTCTCCTTGTTTTGGTATATTGATTTTAGGCATAACGGCGCGAAGCGCCGCTTAACGATTGAGTTCACCTGCATTTTGTAGCGAAGCGGAAAAATGTCAGGTGAAACGATTTGTTATGTGTTTTTCTCATCTTCTTTACTTTTAACGGTTTGGCTATAAGCAGTAGCGGGAATAGAACCACTTACTTTTCAGTTTACTAATGCTATTTATTAATTTCATTTTCGTTTCATTTAACTGCTTCACACGCTATCGCTTATAGTTTTGTTGGCACTCGTTTATTCTTCGTTTAGCTTTAAAATATTCAATATTTCATTAAATTTTTCATCTAATTTTTCATTCAATTCTGAAATTTTCTCATAATGGAAGGAAACCCACCTAATGTCTGAACCTTCAATACTATTGTAAAAATAGCAAGCTTTTGTTTCTTGGTTATATTTAATAAATGGTAACAACTCAATAGGTTTATTTTGTCCACTATGAATAAAATACAGTTTACTTACATCCAATGGTATTAACGATTCAATCTCTGTTTCATTAAAAGGAGTTCGGTTGCCAATCAATTCTTTGGCATTATATGTAAAAACTCCATTGGAATAGGTGTTTGTTTTAGCAGAGATTAATCTACAATCAGAAAAGCCTTCTCCTATGTGCTCTCTTAATTCTGTTAATTTCTGCTCTAAGATGGTTACTCTGTTTTTGTATTCTTGTTCGCTTGTAACTCCTCCGTGCCCTTTCCATTTATTACGATACTCCCTAACATCATTAAGTAAATTTATTATGCCTTTGCTTGTAATAAAATTGAAAAACTCTTTGCTTGGATTCCCGAATATTTCTGTGCATAGGTTTTTATTATCCTTGTCATTCAATAATGTTCGTGTTGCTTTTGAAAGATTAGCAGTTAAATTATTCCAACCACCAAAGTCAGATTTTAAATACCAAGTTTTAAACTTATCATCAATTTTTAACCATCTATGCGATTCAGCTTTATAAAACTCTTTATTCTGATTAAAAGCACTTAACATTATCATAGAAAGAAATTCAGAAAATGCTTCAAAGAAATGAAGTAAATGTTCTACTTTTTTATTATTCTCATTAGTTGCATAATATTTCCATAAAATTGAGGAAATTGGAAAAGGAAGAGTATCAATCCAAAGTTCAATTTTATCATCCTTTTCAAAGGATAAGAGTTCTTCATTTATTGAATTAATAGCCTTTGGTTGTTTCCATAACTTTGTTTTTAAATCGCTTATGTTTAAGGCTAATTGTTCAATTTTATTACTGGTCTCAACAATATTTAGTTGAGTTTCTAAATTAGGAATGTATACACTAATCTTTAATAATTGTAACTTTGTAAGATTGGAAATAACAGTTCCAACTTTTAGGCTTTCGATTGAAAGTTCACCCAAAGGAGTGTTGAAGTAATTTGATAAAAAAGTAGAGTTAGCTTTATCAGAATTTACTACGATTTGAAAATAGTTTTTAGGTTTAATTTGCATTTTTGACGGCTCATTAATGACTTCACTTTTTCCTACTTTTGGGATGTAAATTGAGTTGTTTATATGAGTTACTTCATCTTTTGTATCTTCTTTCAATAAAAAAATTTCGTTTACGAGTTCCGATATATTAATTGGAGCTAATCCAGTCCTTTTTCCTAATGTTTCTATTTTTTCAGAATATACTAATGCTCTAAAAGAAGTAAAGGTGTTATAGTTTACTAATCTACCGAGTTGTATAGATTTACCTTTTTGCTTTTTCTTGTAGTTATTAAAAATAACTTGATTAGTTGACTCATTAGATGTTAGTTCTGCCACAAAACATTTTTCTGATTTTTCTTTTGAAGCGACAACTAAATATGAGGAAATATTAGTGTTAGGCGCAAATGTGCCTTCAGGTAAATGAAATAGCCCATTTATTGAAATTTCATTTTCGACTAATAATGCTTTAGTTTTTTCATTAAATACAAATCTTGGTGACACTAAAAACACTAATATTCCATTCTCATATATTTGAGAACTACACTCTATTAATAAGTCTGTTGCATAATCATTAGAACTTGCTTTTTCAGAAATATGCTTTGTTCTTAATCCAAAAGGTGGAAAGCAACTAACGAAATCGAATTTGCTTTTATTAGCATTTAGAAGTTTTAGTCCGTCACCTAATTCGATTCTATCAACATTTATCCCTAATATTGATTTTATTATTTCAAATTCAGTCTGATTAATACAATATCCAGATGGGTTAGGAATATTTTGTCTAATCAAATATGATTCTGCTGTAATCCAAGGGTCAAAATAGGACTTAGGATTTAAGTCTTTATCAAGCAATTTTATAAAGTTAATTAAATGAGTAGGGATTTGAAAAAAGTCTCTGCTTAATAAAGTATTTGTCAATTCCTCATCTTTCAAAATGTTTTGTAATTTATCAATTCCAAAATCATTTCCAATTCTTTCTAAAAGTGATGTATTGCTATATCTAGAAAATCTAAATGAAGGACTAATTCTAAGTTCATCAATTTTTTTCCAAATGATACTTTTTATTTTTTTATCCATATTTAGTTTCCTTTAAATGAGTGCCAACGTTGGCGCTATGAATAGTTGCCGATTGCGGAGTACTTTCCTATCAAGCCGTAATGAACTTGATGCGGGCTACAACCCTTGAAATACTTACTGAAATGGCAATTATTTATAGCGCATTAGCTGCTGGCGTTCTATTCTGTCGTCTGCGTAAACCATTCTCGTTACTCATTGGCTTTTCATGTGAGTTCCTTGTTCAATTCCCATTTGTCAATTCCAATCAAATTCAAAATTAATATTCCTGTAATTCTGTAAAGTAATATATTCGCTTTTCTAAGTTGCTCCAAATTTATTTTAGCAATGCTTCCATGAGTAATATTATCTCTCAACTCTTTAATTTCTTTAACTGAAATCGGGAAGTCAGACGGTTTGAGATTCTGACTTTCAAAAAATAACAGCAAGGGACTTTTCATTGGCTTGGTTGTTAATTTGCCTGATAAGGAATTCCATTTGCTTGCAAATGCTGTGTGTTCCTCTGGGCTAATTGTCTGAAGCAAAAGTTTCAAAGCTTCATCGTATTTCTTCTTTCGTGATTTCCTCTTTAAAACTTCTTTGAACTTTTCGTTTGATTGTTGTCCATCATTGCAGATTTCAATGATGTTGTATCGGATAAGAAATTCCGAACTGCTGTCCACTAAAAGTGCCTGATTAAACAGCTTAACCGCCTTTGATAGTTTCTTAAAGTTTGCAAATGTCTTGGGTTGCCAATTCTCTTGAAGCAGCTTGTGAAAGTCCATGTAATTTTTAAATGCCCACAAACCGCCTGATGTTTCAATAATATTTTTCTGTTCAATTTTTTTGATTGTAATTGTATGTTCAGGTAAATGAATACGCTTAAAAGTGAAATCAATTTTAGTGTGAAAGAAAAAGGAAGCTAAAAGGCAAACAACTTCACCATACAAAATGGCTTCATCCTCAGATACATTTTCTTTATAACGAAATTGTAATTTAGGTTCTTTGGTAATAATTACTTCTCTTTTGCTCCTATCATCGCTGAAACAGAAATTGAATTCAGGACGGAATTCAGATTTCCCGACTGGATAAAAAGCATCCATTCCCTTCATTCTGCTGATATTGAATTTATCATCCCAACCAAACAATGTTGAGTAGAAATTTTTTACGACTTTGAAACCTGCGTCATTGAGATAAAACTCAGCGGTGTTCACTTCTTCTTTAACTGGATTCCAATAGAACTTTGCCGTATTAATTTTTATTTTAACAAACTTTGAGTTGCCATCATAGTAAGATGTACTGTTGTTTATTCCTAAAAGTTTTGCGCTTGACAAATCAATTCTTTGTAATCGGTCATTCTTATTCTCTTTTCTTAGTTTGATGTATGTGCCAAATTTCCGCCAATTAATTTTTGAAGCCCACATACTAATCTTCTCGCCAAAATATGTTTTGTCGTTGTAAAAGATTCTTAATTCTATTTGATTATCATGTGTGTAAAGGTGTGCATGATAAATTTTACTTACGCTATCACACTTGATGTAATAATTGTCAAAGTTAATTTCTGGAAACTCGATTTCAAAGCAGTAGTAATCTTTCATCTTTGTCTCGCTATTATATGGCTTGTATGTTTGATTCCACCTGCCAAAATTGTCTATTTAATTTGTTTGTCTGCCGATTAATGTTTGCTGTTTCGGTTTCTAAATACGCTTGCAGCTAATGGAGACCAATTTTATGATCTCCTGCATACTGAATATAGGCTGGATTAAGCATAACTGCCTTATTGCACAAATTTGCTTTTATTGATTCGCCCCATTTATCAAAGCTGTTTCTTGCCTGAAGAATTTCTTCATCTCGATTCCATCCTACCGGAGAATTGGCCCGGCAAGGACCTTCATGCACTTCATTAGGGATCCTTTGTCCGTAAACCGGTTTCACCTTAATTTTTACATCCAATGGACGAGGAATGTTATAAAAGTCGATATCAGATGTCTCCTGTGCCATAAGATTATGTGTATTGTTTAGAATCACTGGTATAGTAAGAATTGCTGCGCCAGTGCTTGTTGTTTTTATAAAGGTTCTACGTTTCATTTTATCCTCCTTTTTTTAACCGTGTTATTTTATTATTCTACAGCTAATTTCCAAAAAATAAGTTCAATAAACAAACTCTAAGGGTTTTAACAACCCTTAGGGTTTATTCAGGATAGTCGTTGTATTATAGTACGACTTATGCCATGGATCTTATAAAAAGCTAGAGACCTGAAACAACTATATCGGTAAAAACCAGGCTTGGTGTGCGATAGGAAGAATATATCCATGGGTCGTTTGCAACTTCAGCAAGCTTGTGCCAAAATTTAAGGTGGTTATCAGCAATATTCATCTCAACAACCGTTTGAACGGGTTCTCCATTTTCGAAAAGCTTACCGATGATACCTATCGAGGAATCGCCCGTAGTCGAATTGGAGTTACCACCAATGAATCCAGTAATAAAGATGCCTCTTCCGAGGTCTTTCATTATCTCCTTTACGGATCGCTTTCCGGGAGGGATAATCAGGTTCGAAGTGCCTCCCGTAGTCGGCTCCCAGCCTAACTTCCTGCTGTAGTACCAATCAACATAAAATTCGTTCAATACACCAGCTTCAATCATCGTTCTCTTCTTCGCTGCGAATCCATCGCCATCGAACAACCGGCTGCCTAAACCACTCTTAACAAATGGATCGTCGATAACTGTAAAAAAATCGCTTCCGATCTTTTCCCCTTTTTTATCTGCAAGAAACGACTGTTTTTGCTGGATGTTATATCCATACATGGCACTGAGAAAACCCCAAAGCATCCTGGGAACATTCCGATTTTCTATAATGACCGGCAAGGTCTCCGTTTTGATTTTCTTCCCTCCAAGAAGATCAAGCGTTCGCTCAGCTGCCACAGTGCCAATTCTCTCTGGGGTAGGCAGTTCCTTTCTTTTTACGGATGTCAGGTAGTTATAGCTATTAGGTCGCCGGTCACCCTCATCCTGAATTGTCATGCTCGCCCCGGCCACGTAAAAAGTAGATTCCCTGGCGCCTTCGAAACCGTTGCTTGTTAAAACGACTGATTCACGATAACTATCGCGTTCCTCTGCAGTGACGGAAATAACCTTTTCCCCACCCTTGGCCAGGCAAGTATCTTCGATGGCTTTCACCAGGTTATGTCTGTCTTCAGGCGTAAGCTCATTATGTGAAGGATCGAGAAGTTCCAGGTCAAGATCGACTCTGCCTTCATAATATTTCGGATCCGGCAGTGTACGGAAAGGATCCTTTGCCAAAAGCTTAGTTGTTGCAACGGCATTTTTGATAAAGTTTTTCAGAGCGTCCTTACGCAGATCGGAAGTGTTCTGGCTCGAATAGCAACCATCAGCATAGATATCGATAAAAAGCCCTTTTGTGGAAGCCTCTTTAATATTCTCGGGTTTATGATCCCGGT
>JABUBN010000261.1_pt1 | contig 15179 bp, 18 predicted proteins | sample 7240341 | NCBI WGS metagenome assembly JABUBN01 (sample SAMN07256345, study PRJNA390944) | subsurface metagenome | isolation source: Methane hydrate marine sediment | place: Pacific Ocean: Eastern North Pacific, ODP site | reverse complement strand
TAATTTAATGATTGATATAATCATAATATTTCTTATTCTTATAGGAGGAATTGCTATTATAATCTTCTCTAGTCAATTTGCCGTAAAAAACTCAGCATTACTTGCAACAGCCTTAGGGATATCACCATTAATAATTGGAGTGACTTTAGTATCAATAGGCACAGATATTTCTGAAATTTTTAATTCAATTATTTCCTGTTCTTTAGGTCACGGAGATATTGATGTAGGAGATTCTGTTGGCTCAGATCTCACGCAACTCACTTTAGTTTTTGGACTTCTACCAATAATTTGTGGTTCATTTCATGTTAATAGAAAGGACATAATAATATTAGGTTCTTGCGAAGTTCTGTCTTTATTATTGATCTTTAGTATTGTTGAGAAAGGATACATTACTCGTTTAAACGCGCTATTTATGGTTTTCAGCCTTGTAATTTATTTTTGGTTGATATATAACGCGAATAAAGAGAGCATACTGCATAGAGTAGAATTGATAGAAGTTACGCAACCAACAAAGAGTAAAAAAATTCTCCTTTTGTTTGCTGCAATTGGTTTTGTCGGCGTTACGGCTGGCTCCTATATCATCGTAAATTCTGTTATTTATATATCGCAAGCTCTAAATATTCACGAATATATCATCAGTTTCTTCATCCTCTCAATAGGAACCTCGCTACCAGAACTCGTCGTTGATATACACGCCCTTCGTCATGGTCATCATTCCATTGCAATTGGAGATATAGTTGGTTCTTGTATCGTTGATTCTACTTTATCTATAGGTATTGGCCAAGTCTTCTTCCCTCAAGCGGTTACAGCAGAATTAGCGGTACCTACGGTTTTATATACGCTCGTTGTTAGTATAATTGTAATTGTTGTAGTAGCAGTCAGACAAAAAATGGACAAAAAATCTGGAGTATTTTTTATATTCCTTTATATAATGGCTTTCGTATTTCTATTTGGATTAGGAATGTAAACCTTGATTTTTTTAAGTGAACAAGATTATTCAGGTAAATAAAACTTACATATAGTACACTGTTTTGCTTTTAATCGCCTATCAGGTCCAAGAATAATATATTTACTTTTCATAATTCCACCACATTTTGGACAATTTTTCACAAAGTTCTCTTTTATTGAATCTAAAACATTCTGGATGCTTTTCTCTAGCTGAAGTAATTCATTTGCGTTTTCTATTATTTTTTTCGCCGAGATAATGCCAAATCCCTTAATCCATGCTAACTCTTCGGTTGTAGAGTTTGCGATCTCTTCAATTGTTTTCACACCTGCTTTATTAAGGTTTACAGCAGCTATTGGTCCAACACCTCTAACCCGTTCGAGTTCACTAGACATAAAAAACACTTCTATCTATATTATTCCACTTGAGAATGACAAATATTACTAATTGAATGAATTAAAAAGAAACTTAACCTACACTAATTTTGAATTTATCTATAATAATAAATAATTGCAATACTAAAAGATAAAATTTGAGATGATAAAAAAAAGAAAAAATTTTAGTAAAATTTATTTTTCAATTTGGCGACCCACGCCGTAATACATCAGATAAGCTCCTAAAAGAGCTAATATCAAGCCTACTACGCCTATTAGGGTTCTAAAGATGTCAATGTTTAAAGTATTAGAGATAAAAATTCCATACAGAAAGATTAAAATCGAGCATAATCCGAATATAAAGAATTTCCACTTTTTTTTAATTACCTCATCTTCAAATTTCTTATAAATCTGAAATGATAGATAAAGTGCTGGAAATAATCCAATAGTTTCGATTACTACAACATATAAGAAGAATGGAAAACTCCAAATAGGGCTCCAATTTTCGTTAAAAGTAACACCAAAATCAGGAAAAAATAAAAATCCTATCATTGAAAACATAGCAATACCGTACACAATAAGAATAGTTAATTGCTTCCTTGTTGTAATTACTTTTTCAGATTTTAAAAGAATTAAATTAAAAACAACGATAAATATTGAAGAATAGGAGATAAAAAAGTTAGTGAGAAAGTTTAGCATTAGCACAACAGATACATCGGTAAGAGGAGCATAAATAAAATTTATAATAAATCCAATAACGGGAGATATATAAAATCCTGAAAAGATTACATTTAGTCGTTTCCTATCTCTTTTGAGAATTTTGAACGCCAAAAAAAGGAAAAAAAGACACATAAATCCTTGGGCTACATATATCGTTATAAATCGAGTCATTGACATTTGATAAAGAGTCATTTTTAAATCACATTTGAATTTTTTTTATTGTTTGAAATTTATTTTTTTTTTAATTTTGATAACATATAATTGTATTTTTCCTATTTAATTGTAATTCAATCTGATATATATCGAGATCTAAAAAATTTAATTTGTAATTATTTTTAAATAGTAAAAAAAATAGAATTAATATTAAAATTATTATAATTGCTTCGCGACGCCATAATAAACAAAGTACAGCGAAATAAGCGTGGGTAAAGATGCAAGAGACCATATTAACCTAAAAGTTGGGTCGGCTAATGTATTGGAGATTGTAGTACCATAAAATAAAAAGAAATATGCGAAAATACCAACTAAAAAATACTTCCATTTCTTCTTTAATTCCTTGTACTCGAACTTAAAATATAGTTTTAAAGAAAAATAAGTTGTAGGAACAATAGCTATCGAGCTACAAATAATAAAACTAAAGGTTAAGAAAGGCCAACTCCACTCGGGTTTCCAATCCGTACTTGCATTAATAACAATACCGTCTGGTATAAACCATAGGCTAAATAAAAGAACGCCAAATGTAATTATCAATACTAATTGAATTTTGGGAGTTATAACCTTGTCCGATTTGTCAACTATTAATACAAAAATGAGTAAGAAGATTAAAGAAAGGCACAGCAGATAGTAAGTTAAAAAATGTAGTATATGAACAACGGACTCTACTAGAATGAACGCGTAAATCACATTTATAATAACTCCAAAAGCCACAGATAAATAAGCTCCACTTAATATAAGGTTAGGTCCCTTCGACTCTCTCTTTAAAATTCTATATGCTATGAACAGAAAAAATAAACCAGTTAACCCTTGTACGAGAAAAACTTGAATAAATCTTGCTATATCCAATATTATCCCATTTCCTTTAGTTATATAATAGACAAGATTAATTTTTTTGTCTGATATTATATATTAGATTTTTTGCTATATAACTATTTATTTTTAAAAGAAAAGGTGTTCAAAAAGGAATAATAAAAAGTTTAACAGAATTAGGTTCTTTCTATTTCTCTCGCCATTCTTGACCACATCTACCGCAACGATATTTCTTACCGTATACTCTGGGATAATCGTTTATAATATTTGTTCTGTCAGTTGACTCGTGAATCAAATTTTTATGTTCTTCATTACAGGATGGACATTTTCGTCTGCCTTCAGTTTTTTCAATTGTCAGTAAGTTATCTTCTCCCATAAAATTTCAACTCTAAAAAATAAACATTTTTATTTTGGTGTTAAGTTTGTTAATAAATTTAAGAATAATAAGTTAACTTGTTTTTTATATCTAAAATGTATCCTTAGGATATTTACTTAGTTTAGTAGTTGTATTATAGGATAATAATATTAGATACCTATATTACACATATATAGAATTTCACTTTACTTAGAAAGAATTTTTCCGTAAGCCTTTGCTCGTTCAAATAACTCTGGGTTTAAAAATTCTAATTTGAAATGGATATCGTTTAAAATTTTATCGAATACATCTTTAACATCTCTTTGTAGATTTTGAATTTTAAAACAATATAAAAGTTCGAGTTCTCTTGTTTTTTGGATTAAACTAAATTCATTTATTCTCCTTTCATTTAGAGGTTTTTTTTTTAAGATTAAAAAAGGGTCAATTCCTGCTAAAACAGATATGCCATTGAACATAAAACGTTGAGAAAATTTAGTATAGTTTTCAATATTAATGTTATTAATCGATTTATCATTGTAAATATTTGCTGCGATTATGATTGCGTCAAATCTCTTAAAGGTAATTCTTCTACTAATTAAATCCTCAAAACTCTCTGCAAGAATGGCTTTTAAGTTTATAGGAATACCTTCAAATAAAAGGAAAAACTTCCAAATTAAGTCTTCCGAAGCAAATTTTAAAGCAATTTGCTTTAAATAATCTAAAAAAATCCTTTTTTGGGAATCTTCCGTGCCAACAAGACCCAAATTGATTGTATAACTAAATTCTTTCAAAACTTTGCTTGTTAAAAAAAAATAATTAAGGTTCTTAATTTAATAATATAATAAAATAATGCAAATATAAAATATTGATTAAATAAACTTTTCAAAATGTTAATAATTTACGCGTTATTAATCGTAATGGTTATTATCTGGAGTTTCTCATTTGTTCTAGTGGATATTGCACTGGAATTTGTTCCACCTATGTCTATTGCGTTAACTAGGTTTCTAATAGTATCAATGGTATTTATTATTGTTGATCTATATTTTTTTATTAATCGAAAAAAGACAGGTTGATAAATACAACAAGAACAAGAAAAAAGAAAATCTTCGATACACAAGAAAAGAATGGATATATTTAATTATCGCAAGCTTTTGTGGTATTTTACTTTTCTTTGGTGCTCAATATTCTGCAATAGAATTAATTGGACCCTCTTTACCCGCATTTTTCGTGTGCCTTTTATCCCCAGTAGTAATAACAATTTTAGCTTTAATCTTTTTTAAAGAAAAGTTGACTAAGGTTAAAATTCTGGGTTTTGCTATTGCAACCGTAGGCGGTTTTTTATTAGTTACGGGAGGAGATTTACGAACGCTTACTCCAACAACGCCTAACTTCTTAGGTTATTTATTCGCTCTTATGACGCCAATAACATGGGCGATTTATTCAATAATAACAAAAAGAATTATAAGAAATAAACCAAATTTCAAAACCTTAAAATACATTGCTTATTTTGGGACTATAGAGTTGTTCATTATCATAATATTAAATAAGGAATTGCTCATTTTTATCCAGAATTTTTTTAATATTTATGTTTTTCTAACAGGAATATATTTGGGTATTGGTTGTTATATTATCGGGTATTTTATCTGGCAGAAATCACAAAAGGAGCTTAAGTCTTCGAAAGGAGCTTCTTTTTTGTATTTAGAACCGTTTTTGACTCTACTATTCTCAATCCTCTTAAACAGAACTGAAACTATCCTACTATGGAATATTGTCGGAGGAATTATTGTTCTTGTAGCTGTTATAGTAATAAATTACAAGTAAAATAGATTATGAACTGAGATGACCAAAAAAATACTTTTTATTGGTGATAGCATTACTGAGGGAAAAATAGGAATCGGATATGTAGATATAATTCAACATTATTTTCCTGAATTTCAGTGTAAAAATTATGGACGCGGTGGTGATACCTTATCTGGAGTCTTTACGAGACTTTTAAAAATTTTAAAAACACAGACAGAAACATATGACATTATAGTAATTGAAGCTGGTCTCAACGATCTTTTCTTACCTTTTGTTAAAATGAAGTGGAAATTCACAAGTATTAGAAAAGTAACTCCATTAAACAAGATAAAAGACTTTTATGATAATGGATTAAAAACGATAAGTTTACATAGCAAAGCAAAGATAATATTAACTACTTTAAGTTGCTTAGGAGAAAACATAAGTTCTCCATTAAACCAAAAAAGAAGATTAGTAAATAATCAGATTAAGGAAATTGGTTCTAAACATGGTGCATATATAGCAGATGTAAGTTCATTCTTTGATAAGATCTTAAGTAAAAGCATTTCGAGTTATAATCTCATAGATCATCCTTTAAACTTAGTTTTCGATTATTTTAGATCAAAAAGAATGAACTGGGTAGAAAAAATAAGCAGGAAAAGACGGCTAGTGTTGACTATAGATGGTGGACACCTCAATAGCAAAGGCGCATTAATTTATGCTATTGTAATATCACGAATTTTAGATTTGCTTTAACCTTGAAAAAAATGAAGATTTTGATTAAAGGAAAATAGTTTGAGGATAAGAATAGAGAGATTACAAATTCCTTGAAGTAATAGATTTTAACTCATTAGAAAGTGTGTCATCAATAGGTTTTAAAGAAATTTTCTCAGCGAGTTTAGTCGCTTGCTCCTTTGCTCTTTTTCGTGCAGACTTAGAGCCATTCTCTTTCCAAGCGTCCCGAGACATGCGATCTATTACCGGACTAACTATAAAAAGCTCCTTTCTAAAAAGCTTTAAAGTCATTGGATGCGAAAGTAATTCCTCTTTTTCATTGTAGTCCCTTAAAATTTCAGAAGCGAATGGAGTACCGTGATCTTCTACTCCTCTTAGGAGTCTTTTTACCATTCCTACTATTTCATTATCAATTACTAATTTTTCAATGCTTTGAGTGGATTCAAAATCTAACATGCCAGGTCCCGAAATCATATTAATGCCAGCAAGTCCAGCTAAAAGTGCTCCCATACCTCCTTCGAATCCTGCTTGAGCATCTGGAACTTTGGAGTCACTAAGACTCATGTAAGCATGAGTGGGCATTTTTAGAAATTTTCCCATCTCGACATCCCCCAAGTTAATCATCATTGTTTCAATAGCTCCCATTGGAGTTGTACCTTGCTTCATATCTAATATTGCGGGTGATCCACCCCATATCAAAGGAGCTCCAGTTTTTGCTAACTGTCCAATTGCAACTCCTGCTAAGCATTCTGCAGAGTGTTGTGTTATTGAACCAATCAAGCTTATTGGAGCGCTAGCTCCTGCTAACGGCATAGACACAAACTCAGATGGTATCATACTCTTGGCGGCATCGATAAGTGATTGAGAAGTCAGGTCTGACCACTTCAGCGGGGGACTAGGACAAACATCGAAGATCGCTAAAGGTTTCCTTGCTAAATCATCTTCTGATAATCGACAACTTAACAATAATTCTCTCATAATTGAAAAACTTTCCTTTCGAAACGTCCCGGTTACAACTGGTTTATAGCAATTAGATAATGCGATATATAACCTATGCCAATCTTGTGCGTGGTTGGGGACATCTTGATAAACTATAGCAGTGCTTTGAGCTTCGATATACTTTAAATGTTCTACTACCTTTGAAAAACGTACGAAATCTTTTTCGAACGCGTTTCTAATCGTTCCTGTATTTTCATCTAGATATAAGATCGCTGCTGAGCCAGGATCGTAATGAACATTATCGTTCGCTAAAGTAATATGCTCTTTTCCCTCTCTATCAAATAGTTTAATCTCATCCGGAACAGTTTTGAGACATCTATCTACTAAATCAGAAGGAATGAAGTATCGAGAACCCTCGTGATTAACTCCCTCGCTGTTAAATAATTCTTTAGCGTCCTCATTTTCTAAAAATATTCCTAGATTTTCTAAAATATCTTTAGCCTCATTGAATATCTTTATTTTATGATCCTCATCTAAGACATTAATTCTTGGTCTTAAAATTCCCATCCTAACATACACGCTCTCATTTTGTTAATTCTCTAGTGAATCTATAAGTTTTCTTATTTCTTTTATAGTTGCTGGAGACGTACCACAGCACCCTCCTACGATTTTAGCACCTATTTGGATAATTTCGCGAATATCGCTTACGAAATCCTTTATTGGTTGGTCGTAAACGGCTCTATTGTTTTGATCGATTCTTGGTTGACCCGCGTTAGGTTTTGCCGATATGGGTTTATTAGTAAGCTCTTTTAGTTCTTTTATTAATCCTATCATTTCATCGCTTCCTAATGTACAATTCGCTCCAATCACGTCAACATCTCTATCCTCTTGTATTCGCACGCACTTCTCTAAAGAATTGCCCATAATGGTAAAAAAACCCCTTTTTGTTTTTTTGTATGTCATTGAGCTTATAATGGGTTTTTTTGAAATCTCTCTTATCACTTTTATCGCAGCTTCCATTTCTTCAATGTCTGAAATAGTCTCGATATGCCAGAGATCTACTCCTTGTTCTAAAAATTTTACCTGTTTTACATAACTGGAAACCCATTGTTCGGCGGTTGCTTTTCCTACTGGAGGTTTAAATACACCAGATGGGCCAATATCGCCTACAATTAAACGATTGGGAGGGCAAGCTCTTTTTATATTTTTTAAGGCGCTCTCATTTAACTCTTTAATTTGGCTTTCAATTTTATAGCCTTGCAAATTTAAAAAGCTAGATCCAAAAGTACTTGTTTGGCACATATCTGCGCCTGCGTCGTAATAAGATTTATGTATCTCAAAAATTAAATCTGGTTGTTCGATATTAAGGGTATCGGGAAGTCTTCCTGGCGTGATTCCATGTTTAAATATCTCTGACCCCATTCCTCCGTCAAATAATATGATTTTCGAACCATTTTTTAACCAATCGTGGAATAACATAGCAATTTACCTCAAATAAGCGTTTTTTAAATTTTTAAAAGGTTCTTGACTAGATTAACAGCTTCTACGGCGCTACCAGCAAATCCATCTGCTTTGCACTCATCTACCCACGCTTTAGAAACTGGAGCACCCCCAAGTATAACTTTGAATTTGTCTCGGATGCCTTTAGATTCGAGTATTTCTATTATCTTTTTTTGGCCGATCATAGTTGTAGTCAATAGAGCAGAAACTCCAATGATATCTGCATTCTTTTCAACAGCAATTTCGATAATTCTTTCAGCTGGAACGTCAGCGCCTAGATCATAAACTTCAAAACCGTTGGCACTCAACATTGTAGCGACAATTGTTTTACCTATTGAGTGAATGTCTCCTTCTATTGTTGCAATTACCACTTTTCCATTCGAGATTCTATCTCTCTCTGTTTCTATATGTGGAAAAAGAATCTGCATAGACTCTTGCATAATAGTCCCACCAAGCATTAATTCCGGCAGAAAAAATTCTCCTTCGTCCCATAAAGCCCCTATTTTACGGATCCCCGCTCCAAAACCTTTCTCTATTACTTCAAGAAGATTCATATTTTCTTGAATTGCTTTATTGGCCAATTCAATAGTTTTTTCTTTATCAAGACTTACGATTGCTTCAGATATTTCTTCATAAAATTTATCATTAGACACAAAAATCTCATCTAAAAACTTAATTAGTTATAATTGTAAAAATATCATGGTTAATTAATTAAAATATCGAAAAACTATTTGTATGAAACGAGGATTTGTTCAAAAAACAGATAGAAAATCCTAAAAATAAAAATAAGAAAAAAGAAATTTTTTTTTAATGATTCAATTAATTCAGTTTATGTAGGAGGGTTATTAAGTAAAAGCCAGACTACTATGATAATCGGTATAATAATGATTGCTAATAAACTAATTAAATAAACCTTTATTAATTTTTTAGCTCGCTTGCTAAATTCTGGCGTTATTTCTTCTCGTAACCGATCTTTGTTAATGTTTGTATTAGATGCTAAAAAATCATTTAGCCTTTTAGCGTACTTAATTGTATTAGATTCCTCTTTTGGGCCAGTTATGTACATCGGATTTTTTGTACGAAAATTCAAACCTAAACACTCCCATTCAACGCTTCCATACTTTCCTCGGCTTCTTAAGCGTTTAAAAACATCAAAACGGTCTATATCCTCTAATTTGAACTTTTTGTGCTTAACCCGCATATACGACCAATAAGCTTCGTAAATTAAGAGATTTTGTTGAGCGTCAATTTTAAAAACGATTAAAGCCGTTCTTTGTAGCCATCCTGTGATAAGGGTACTAAAAACTAATGTACCTAAAAAAATGTGTGTCCAAAATAGGGCAATATCAGTGAGCTCAGTCCCAATATTATTTCTATTTTTTTCCCAAATAAATATCATAAAAACCCATAAGATTGCAAATGCTCCAGAACCGATTAAAAGTCTATACCACCAAGTTTTTACAAAGAGTTTGATTCTTGGTAAATTATCTTTTCCTACAGTTTCATCGTACTCTTTCGTTGAACTATTATCATCCATCGATATCAGTATCTTTATATAGTTTTAAATTAAAATTTCGCGTTATAATTGAAATAATCAATTATATTGTTTTAATTATCAAGAGTATATATATTTTACTCGCCCACATTCTTCCCAATTTCAGAAATTAAAAGAAAAAATACACTTGGAGAATAAAAGGAAAAAGTACGCTGAATTATTATTCCATTATTATTAGGTTTTTTAAGAAATAAAAATATAAATTCTTACAATATATAAATTTTAAAACTTAATTATCAAATAATTTGATATTGTAAAGGTGTTTTATAATGTCTAGAAGATATTACGCAAAAGGTAAGAAGACTTATGCTAAAGACCAGAGTTTTACACAGGACAATGTCGGGGAAGAGAAAGAACGCTTTCTCGTCAGTATTGATTTAATGAGCTTAAAAACTTTAAAAGATTACGACATAATGGGGTGGCGTGGCGAGTTCTATTTCAAAGTGGATGGCCCTAAGGTCTTTAAGGCTAGATTCCCAAATAAGGGAACAATAAAGCTTCAAAGAAATCAAAACTTTACATCTAAAGCGGATATGAATGTATGGAGCCAGTTCAAAACTGTTAAAGCAGGAAGGGATGCTGTAGAAAGGATTAAAGTAATATTGAGAGAGCAGGACCATTTAAAGAAGGACTCAACAATCGCAGAAGAAGAATATGAAATAGTTCTTCCTTCCAAAACGCGGTATGTTATTTTACAGGACGATAAAGAACGGACTAAAGCAAAACTACGAATTCAGGCTTCAAGAACAAGATATTAAACAAGAAATATTTTTTTATTCTATTTTTCATTACAGCTTTTATTTAAAACGATTTATTTCTTTTTTTAATTTCATAATTTTTGATGGTTAAGTTAAGGAAAAAATAAAAAAAAAAATAGTAAGTTTAATAGAATTGTACGACGCTATAGCTTTTTTTCTTGCGATCTATATATAGCAAATGCTCCAATAACAAATGAAATAGCTATTCCAATCTGGACAAAACCCCAAAGCATACCTCCGAATATATCATCTAAAGCTAAAGATATAATTAAAATCGCTATCTCGAAAACGGCAAGGTAATTTAGAATAGCTAAAAATTTGTTTTCTATTGCTGACGATTTTGTATTTAGTGTGTTCCTCTGTCTATTAAGCGTTTTCCTGATTCTGGAGATAACATCGTCAGTTTGCTTCGAAAATTTAAATCCATCTAATTTATCTATCATTTCGTTAAACATGCTCGTTTTAAAAGTGCTAGTAAATAATAAGCGACTAATTTTGGAGATTATTATATCTTTATTTAATTCAAGAATTATTCTGTTGAGTTCTGTTTCTAATTTTTCTAATCTATCGATTTTATCCATCAAAGTTAGGCTTTCTTCTTTAGCTCTAGTTTCTGAGATGACTTTATCGAATTTATCTGCTACAATTAGTATGTTTTCCATATGCATGAGGATTAAAAACCTTTGAACATTGCCAACTTCTGGACCATAAAGCGTATCGATAAGTAAGTTTTTCATAGAATTTGGATCCATAAGACCTGGTCCCGGGATTATTACATTTCCCGCGTGAGTAATCATCACGAATTCGTCTAAATATGGAGATAAGTTTTTAAGGTTAATTTGATCTCGATACGCCACAGGATCTAGTTCTCTATATTTATCCGTTCTTAACGTAAGCCCTATTGAATATCGCGCATTCCTACCCATATTATTCCCAATAAAGCGATAATCCACTCTGTTAAAGTCGGGTTTTGCGTCCCAAATAAGCCAAGTATGGTGCCACGGTTCTAGCGAAGATTCTAATTTTGCCTTTTCTGGAAAATTTCCTTTTTTTAATAATGTTATAACATTTTCTCTTATTTCTACGAATTTTTCTGTAATAGGTCTTCCGGTGCTTTCCAGAACCATGTTTGAGGGTTGGGAGATTTCTATAAAATCCTCAATCTTGTGGTAATTATCGAAAATTAATTCGCAATGGATTACTAAAACTGAACCATAATGAATGTGCCCTTCCAATCTAATTTTTCCAAACATGTGTGGTACTGTAGCGCAAGAAAATCTATCCGACCTGCCGATCTTAAAGCAAACGGGGGAAAAGTTCACAGATTGACTTGAAATCCACTTTAATGGTTGGCTACACTTTTTTGCTTGTCCGGGAACTTCGATTTTACATCGATAATCTTTATATAGTTTGAGAGAGCCTTCTTTTTCTAAATACTTTCTTACTTCTGGTAACTCAAAATATAGTCCTAACTCATAAAATTTCCAAAAAACTAGAGTAACTTTAAAAATATACTCTTCTTCAGTTGAGATTGTCATATTTATTTCCTTGAAAAGTTTTATCTAATCTAAATATATTATAAATTTAAAATATTCTTCTATTTGGACGATCATTGCAATCATTTATTATACTTTTATGTAAATTATGGTGAGTTATGAATGGTTAATAAAGATGCAAACTCAAAAAAATTGGAAGTAATAGTTCAAATCGCAAGTTTAAGAGATTCTCCAGGGATTCATAACGCACTTAAGCAAAACTTAATTGAAATACTCGATTTTGACGAGATTCCAGACGAACAAAGAAAAGAATTAGAAGATCAAGGCTTCCTGAGAAAAGAAGTTGACGAAGATTTTTACACCCAACTTATTCAAGATGTTAACAAGAAGGTTTACGTTGCAAAAAATAAACGCGGAGATGTCATTGGTTTCGCAAGCATATATAATAACGAGAATAACATAAAAACGATTAGGAAAACTTTGCAAAATCTCCATATTAAAGATAAAGAAATTTTAGATTTGCTCGTTAACGAAAAAAGAAAATTCGCTTATTTGGACCAAATTAGCATCGTACCTGAATTTAAACGCAAAGGCGTTGGGACGGCCATTCTGGAGAAAGCGTTGGTTGAAATAAACATTCCTTTAGTTGCGTTCATAGTAAAACTACCTTTAATGAATAAAGCGTCCGCTCTATGGCACGAGTATGTTGGTTTTGAACTTGTAGGTACTGGAGATGGTGATTATAAAGGTAAAAAGTTTGAATGGTTGATCTATATTAAATAGGTTAACAAAAATTAGCTCAAATAAAAATTAAAATGAAAAAATTAGAATTATGAGAATTCTAAACAATTTTTCCAACTTAAAACTTTTCTTCTCTAATATTTTATAAAATTTGGACGGGCTATTCTTTCTTGTTTATACGTTTAGTTTACTCGTCCTGATTTTCTGTGTTAAACTCAAGATTTAAACTTTCGGCAAGTTTAAACCCTACTTCAAAGAAGTTCTTCATCGATTTATAGAAGATATCTCCTATAATATCGCCTAATTCTGCATTAGGTTCAGACGAGTTCTCAATTTTTCCAGGGGTATTTAATTCTCTTATAAGATCCTCTTTTCTTTGTTCTAATTCTTCGCTTAAACTGTTTAAATTTATTTGAAAATCGTTCATTTCTGAACTTTGGCTATTTTCCATAATAAAACCTCATTTTTATGTTTAATTTTATTCTTTTCCAATATCGGGTTGTGGTTTAAGGGAATCAATAATTCTTATTATATCCTCAGCGAGTTCATATCTTTCATCTCGATATTTTGGTCGAGATAATCGATTTTCTACTCTAAGCGGGGCCCCGATTTTTACTCTTAACCCCTGTGATTTAAACATACCTAAAATTTTCGCGTTTTCCGTATATATTGCTATGGGGATTATAGGAGCCTTTCCAGCAACCGCAAATTTAATGATTCCCGCCATTGCTTTCACTTGAATTTCGGGGGTAAGTTTTGATTCTGGCGTCATGGCTACAAGGTCCCCAACTTCGTTAAGATAGTGGAACACCTTATCTATAGGCACAGTATCGTCCTTATCGAGGGTACTGCGAAACATGCCTAACGACTTAAGAACGGGACCGTACATCTGATTCTTCATTAGTTTATGATGAACCATAAAATGAATTCTTCTTCCTGAAACTTGACTTATAATCGCCATATCTCTTAACGCGTTGTCGCTTATCGTAGTTAAAATCGCTTTTCCTATAGTAGGTATGTTTTCCTTTCCCTCAATTTGTAAGTCTGCGAATGCCGTTAAACCTAGGTTCCCTAAACCTTTGGTGACTGCGTAAAAAATATCTTGCATAAGATTCTTACTAAGCACCTTATCTTTTCCTTTCGTTTCATTCTCCTCGGAAGATGTTTCAACCATGAAATTTCCCTCGTTTATAGTTTGTCTATGAAATTATTAACTTCCTCCATCCGTCTCTCGTAATATTCCTTTAACTCTTTTTCGGAAACAAATGAAGGGATTACTTTTTCTAAATAAATATCAAATATTGTCGATAATTTTGTTTTATGTTGCAAGGACTCGAGAAATCCCTCGCCCAAGTCCTTTAGTTGCTTAAAAAATTCTGCCATTTTGCTTCTCTTTTATTAAAAATTGGACAATATTTTAATAACTTTAGTAGATATGTTTTTTCTTATTTTAATCAAATATTCATTTATTAAATATAAAGTATATCATACTTTTCAAACTATTATGATATCAAAAGATTAGAATAGAATATAAAACTCGAAATTAATCTACTTGGTCCCATTTACCACAACGAGAGCCCCAGCGCGCTATAATTTTATTTCCCTCTTGGGGCATCTTTACTTGGACTATTTCGCAGTTATTCGGGCAATCTCCGCAGTTAAACGCTGAGGTCGTGAATTCAATTTCTGATACTTCGAGTCCTCGAAATACGGTTTGATGTTCGTGCTCTAAATAGAAATCTCTAACTAAAATTGCCATTCCTAGAGCCCCCATTAGGACGTTATAGTCAGGAACAATTACTTTGCAACCTAAATGTCTTTCAAATGCTTCAATGATCCCTTCGTTGTAAGAAACGCCGCCTTGGAACACAATGGGTTCTTCTAAGTCTTTGCCCTTGCCTACATTATTCATATAGTTGCGAACAAGTGAATCGCATAAACCCGCAATAATATCCTCTTTAGTGTAACCCGCGTTTTGCTTGTGAATCATATCGGATTCTGCGAATACAGTACATCTTCCCGCGATACTCACAGGATTCTTTGATTTTATAGCGTAAGCGCCAAAATCCTCTATAACAATCCCAAGCCTCGCTGCTTGGTGATCGAGAAATGAACCCGTTCCCGCAGCGCATACGGAATTCATCGCAAAATCTACAATTATTCCGTCCCGTAGAATGATAATTTTCGAATCTTGACCGCCAATTTCTAATATTGTTCTTACATCGGGATAGATAGTCTGTGCAGCAACAGCGTGG
>JABUBN010000260.1_pt1 | contig 15201 bp, 20 predicted proteins | sample 7240341 | NCBI WGS metagenome assembly JABUBN01 (sample SAMN07256345, study PRJNA390944) | subsurface metagenome | isolation source: Methane hydrate marine sediment | place: Pacific Ocean: Eastern North Pacific, ODP site | reverse complement strand
GCATTAATATCACCAATGATGAAGGAGGGAGTTGAGTAATGATAACCGTTCAATTAAAAAATCCACCTGTTGATGCCGAGAACTGGTCATTGTCACTAACCGATTGGGATATAACTACTCTCATACGTTTTGGTGGCTGGAATGGTAAAGAAAGACTTGATATTACAGAAGTAGCTACCTTTGAGATTCCAGGTGGGTTGACGCTCCCTCTGCGTATTATGTCTCTACAGGTCACTAAATGGAATGAGGCAAAAACAGCATTAATTGTACTCTATGAAATCCAATCATTCCGCCCTTACCTTTATGATTTTGACTTAATGGATTGGGGTGACGAACCCGACCCTAGTTACAGGGAAATATTTATACCTAGTCTTGGTAGCTACTATTATTACATTGATACTGAGGAACTAATATTGGTTGAGGCAGCACCGGTAATCCAAGATTGGACACCACTAATAGGTATGGTGTTGGTATTGGGAATGGTAGCCATGCTAATGCCAGTAATGAAAAAGGGGTTTAAGTAACGGAGGCCTAAAATGGCACTTCTAAGTTGGGATTTAGTTAGTCCGCTAGAGTATACCGCTGGCCAAGAGATTGATTTTAACCTGCACTTTGAAGCCCCGGCTAATACTGAGGCTAAGAAGTTTTATGTACTGGGAGGACTTTATACCGATACTACTTATATCTCTGGCTCTCTCTTCGGTATCCTCAAAGCCGCCGAGGTTGATTATGGAGTGAATAGCACTACTTATATGTCGGTATGGGAGCTGGACCCGGAAGAGTCAGTTGAGCTACCGTGTAAGTTCACCCTCAACCGTTCCAATTGTCTGTTGGCCTTGTTCTTGATGGAAATGGTGGGTGATGAGGTTGACCTGGATAATGATGTAGAGGTCGCCCAAATTCAGGTTCAGCTAACGGCGCCTGTTCCTGTTGAGGAAGAAATTATGGTAAGCGTTATACCATTTATTGGTGGGGTAATGCTACTCGGTATGATGGCCATGATGATGCGGGGAATGTTTAAGGGGTAATTGAATGGTAGAAGAAGTTAAACTCCCAACATATGAAACACTACTCACTGAAGCAATAAGAAGCCTGGCGGTGGATAGTGGGACTGTTTCATCCTTAGTGTATAGGGGTGGTAATAAACTAACCGATAGCACCAAGAATTGGGCAGCCAACGTCCACAAGAATAGGCTGGTCAAGATAGTCAGGGGTGGGGGAGCTGGACAGTTAGCTGTTATAGACGGGAACTCGGCTAACACCCTGGTCATTAAAGGGAGCTGGCCACAGCCAATCTGTGGTGGCGATGTCTATGTTATTTTGGAGAAAGACCTAGCCCAAATATTACGTGATGTTTTCGGAAGCGGTTCTGACATAAGTGCGGCCAATCCATTAGAGACTCATGACCTAGAAGTTAAGGCAGCTACAGAAAGTGCCGAGGAGAGACTAAACGGGCCGTCAGTCGTTTTAGAGGAGATGGCTCCCTTTAATACGCTTTATCTTCCTCTCTCAGAGACGGCTACCGCAGAGTCAACTACCACCGTGGACCATTATCCTGCCGAGGATAGAGCCTGGTATGTGAGTAAGGTCTATATCACTACTACCACCAATACCACAGCCAAGCTCAAAATCAGGTGCGACAATGACGGGGTGCTGGGCGACGTGGAGGCCACCGTCCCCAAGGCCACTACTGCCCTGGAAATCGACCTGAAGGCAGAGTATGGAATGCCCCTCCGAGTGGTGCAGCTCACCGCGGAGTATGTCAATGACGGATTGGCGGATGAGGACCAAGCCCTGATTATCAAAGGAGCCGAGGTTATAGAGAGATGGTAATACTTTACGTAAGATGCGGAATAATAGGCAGCGGGAGCACCATCGAGGACCCTTATCGGCCAGCGATCCACGGCCGGGGCAACTACGTGGCCCTCTACAAGCCTGACCTGACAGAGGTCTTGACTTGCATAGAGCCGGCCACCACAGAGGATGAAGACTACATAAAGGCCAACCACACTGTTCTCAGCGAAAGTGCGGCTCAGGTTCTGGGCGCTGAATGGGTTCCTGGTTTTGGCATACCAAGTTTTGTGATAAGACCGCCCAGGGTAGCCGGGCTGGTTGGGCTAGCCATGCGGGAGCTCAAACCGGTGGCCGTTTCCAATGGCTCGGAGATACACCAGGTGGAGATAGGGCAGATAACATTCGGCGTGAGGGTGACAGTGACATGACCACTCTTCTGGAAAGAAGAAAGCCGCATAAGCCTGTTGTCATCCAGCGCGAAGGTTTTGAGGCTGGTGTCTTTGCCAACTCCAAGGTGCTACTGGGGGATTGGAGCGTGGACGGCGGCTATCATGGCAAGGGTGCCCTGCAGTCAGATACGGCAATTGCCACCGCCCAGCTGGAGTATCTGAGAAGGATACTCCACCCCACAGGGCTTCTTGACCTGTGGATGCCGGACTTCAAGGCGGAGACCATGGTCAGAGTGGAAACAGCGCAGGACGGCACCGGCAGGTTCAGCGGGATATGCGTCAGGCACCTCCAGTCCCTGACCCATTACCTAGTGGGCTTTTACGCCAAGGCGCCTGATATCAAGCTGCGAATATACAAAAGTATCCAGGGCCTTCCCAGAGTGGTTGAGGGGAACGGGGCACCCTGCATGGTTGGCTCGGCCATTGTGGGAAGGTCCCCGGTGCAAGCACCTACTTACAGCACAGTCAGGGCGGTGGGGAGCCAGTGGACGGTGAAGCTTGTCGACGAAGGGGATAATGTTCTAACCGAGGCCACGGTCCCGGTGGGGGAATTTGCCGTCGGTGTGGACTTCACCCACCTGGAGGCCCCGCAAAAGGCGAAATGGCAGGTTTTTGACGAGACACCAGCGCTGGTATATGAAGGCGACCTGATAGAGGTTTACTCCTTTGACACCTTTGAGTATGGTGGCGAAGGCACGTATTGGCTGCTGGGCGACTGTGATTTCCCCTGGGAAGTGGACAAATGGTATAAGCTGGGGGTGAAAGTCTACAGCCGCTTCATAGTTGCCCTGGTGGATAAGGTTGAATACCTAACCGTCAGTGATACCACCTATATCTGGGGAAAGCCGGTGCTGAGAACCATCAGAAGCCAGAGCAGGTTTGACCTCATGGAGGTGAGGCGTGGCTAGATTCTTTGTGGCGCCGCTGATAGGCAAAGGGGACAGTATTGACGACCCCATCAGGCCGGCGGTCAGGGGAAACTTTGCCGTTGTCAGCAACCCGGCCGTTAGTTTGAAGAAGGCACTGGTATTGAGCGAGAAAATGCCGGAGGGAGCCAAAGAGGCTCAGGATAAGGACTTTAAGGAATTTGGGGTGAGGAGAGGCTGGGTAAGGATGAAGGAGTAAGATGCCTTTTACTGTAGGACAATATTTGACAGCCAATGATTTGAAAAGCCAGGAGGATGCTCATACCTTGGGCTACGGTGTGGTCAATGGGCTGAAGGTGGTTCCTACCGACCCGGCCAGCATGGATGTCCAGGTTGAGACGGGCAAAGCCTATGTGACCGATACCCTGGTAGAGAAAGGGGCAGTCACCGACCTGACAGTGGGCGCCGCCGACCCCACCAACCCGAGGAAGGACATTGTGGTCTGCAATTCGGCTGGCACCTTGAGCATCGTGGCTGGCACCGCTGAGGCAGCCCTTCCCAGTGGCAATGTCGGGGTCTACACCTTAAATCCTGAGCCGCCAAGTATCCCGGCAAACAGCATTATACTGGCTGAAATATGGGTTCCCGCCGGGGCTACCGAGATTACCGGGAGTGAAATCTACGATAAGAGGGTCTCCATTGCCGACTTTATAGGACACAAGGCTGATGCCTCAGCTCACCACGCTAAGTATACAGATGCTGAGGCTCAGACCACTGTTAAGGCTAATGTAGAGGTTGGAGACCTCAAAACCCCAACTAAAGCCCTAGCTATGAACTCGCAGAATATCACTGGCGTAGCTAGTCTTACTGCCACTGAGCTCCACGGGACAACCTACTGGGGAGATGTGCGTCTTGAGGATGTTGAGTGTCCCGTATGCCACAGGAAATTCAAGATGGGGGATAGGCTCGTATTCATAGTTAATAAGGTAGAGGAAAAGTTTATCACTGCTGTGCCTGTGCACCTGGTATGTGACGGGGGGTAATGAATGTCCTTTGTGTGGACCGAAGATATAAGTATCGGAGCGGCAGCCAGTGCTGCCGGTATGAATGAAGTGCAGACCAATCTGGACAGTATTTACACTGCCTTGGCCCTCACCAGAAATGGCTGTGGCTCTGGCGCTGGTTGGACTGAGTTCCCGATTACTGGCGGGTTGGTAACCGATAAGCTGTCAGTGCAGGCTCAGCAGCTAAGGGACGTTACCGATTACGCCTATGAGAACAAGTGTCCGGCATACAATACCAGCTACCAGGATGGTGTAGATACCACCGAAGATGCCGGTTACAATAGCGGCTACTTGTCTGGCTACGATAGCACCTATAAGCCGGGCTATGACTCCAATGAACACGGCACTTACAAGAGTGGAGACCAAGTTGGCTATGACAGCACCTATAATCCTGGCTACGACTCTGGTGACGACACCAGTAATTGGCCCGCTTATCTACTTGGTGTTGATGCCGCCTATTTTGTTAACCACTTAGAATAGGAGATTAAATCGTGGGATTTGAGTGGACTGAAAACATAGGTGAAGGAGCAGACATTGGCGCTGCTGACTTAACTGAGATAAGGACCAATGTGGACACTGTCGACGACGAAAAGTGTGCGGCTCATAAGGTCAGCTACGACTCTGATTATAAGGACGGTGATGATGCCTCGCACAATCCTGGCTACTACTCTAACCAGCACGGCACTTACAAGAGTGGAGACCAAGTTGGCTATGACAGCACCTATAATCCTGGCTACGACTCTGACCAGCACGGCGCTTATGAAAGCGGAGATGATAGTGGGGTTCTTACTATGAATAATCCTGGCTACCAGAATGATTATCACAGCTTCTATAAGAGTGTATATAAGATATCCCTTTAATGGATGGTAAGTTGAATGAAGATGGAAGCAGCTGAAATACTGACAACGGGTTGGTGCCCTCATAACTGCAAGTATTGCTATATCCCCAAGAATGAAGTTATGAAAGAGCTTCATAATGAGATAATTGCCGACCTGGAGCAGGGTAAACACATTGAGAGGTTGAAGAAAATCTATGGAGATGGGCTAAAGACCCTTGGCTTCTGGGGCACGGAGCCTACCTTGACCCTGGACTTGATTCAGCCTCTGCTGCCACAGCTTACCCGGGTGTTCCCGAAACTAAATGAGATGAGTTTTTCAACATCGATGATAGCTTTTGAGCCTATCGCAAGGTTCATTGAGGCACTTCAGGGATACGGTATTAGCTTGAAAATTCAGGTTTCTCTTGATGGTCCTTCCTTTATAACTGATAAGAACCGCTTTCAAGGGGCGGCCAAGAAAGTGCCTCAAAACCTCTTTGCCCTGGTCTCGGCAATCCAAGACCAGAAAACGAAAGTAGAATTTCACTGGAAGGCAACCTTAACCACTCAAAATATAAAGGAGATGAACAATAGCCCCCCCAGGATAGACAAATATCATCAGTACTTTGAGAACCTAAACAAGAGGTTTGACGAGGTAAACCAGAACAAGAATATCTCACTTTTGAAAGGTAGCTATACCCCCACCCTGATGGTTCCTGGTAACTATACCTCTGAAGATGGCAAGAGTTTTGCACACTTCCTCAGAAATTTAAGACGGAAGGGATACAAGACCGCCTATTCTTTCAGGCTGGGAAAATTACTTGATTTTTGGGATGAGCTTGGGATTAAGAAGAGTATGTTCACCTGCTCGGCAGGGGACTCAAACAGCGGCATGGGTAACAACTTCCACATCTGCCACAGGAGTTTCTACCTTGATGAAAGTAAATACGTGGATAGTGTGCTACGGCAAGATGCTGAGAACTGGGATGTCTCTCATTTCAGGGCGGGCACCATAGACCTATTAAGGAAGTATTATATTGTCGATGTGGACCAGGATGCGGAGCTAACCCGGCTCCATTATGTAATGAGAAACTACCATGACTTTTGGCGGCTACAAATAGGCTATGTAAGAAGTATGATGATGGAACTGGCCTTGGCAGGACAGGCAAGCCACCAATATTTAGAAGATGGTGAACTGAGCACACTCTTTGCCTTATTTGTCAGTACCGGGTTGAGTTGCCCCATAGAAAACATACTTAACACCGGTAGTATCCATCTCACGCCATTATCGCTGCTCAGGATGTTCGGCAATGGGGCTTTTCAGGAGCTACTACATGACATACCAAGAAGAAAATGATAAGTTACTAAATTCATTTCTGGGCCGAACCTTCTTCAAGACATGGAGGAGCCAGGAGGAAGGATTGGAGAATTTCAGGACGCTTGAGCTTTTTCTAAACACCAAGTGCAACCTGAAGTGCTCCTACTGCTATCTGGCTAACTTTGGAAACGAACTGTACCCACTAGGGCTTCAGGACGATAAAAGGGTGTTGGCTAACCTCCGGGTTCTGCTTGATTGGCTGCTTGATAGGAGGCTGGCACCAAAACTGGAACTTTTCTCCGGTGACCCTTTCAGCCTACAGGCACTCAATATGATACTGGATAAGTTTGAGAGTGCGGAGAGCAAACCGAAGTCCATAGTCATACCCACAAACTACACCTTCATTCTAGATGAGAATTTAACTAGGAAGATTGAGAGCATAATTGAGAGGTCAAGAAAACTGGGCATGCCTATATCTCTTAGCGCTTCAATAGACGGCAAATACTGCGAAGCCAATAGACCATTCAGGTCCGGTAAGAATGACCCCAGGGATGACGGCTACTACGACAGGGTATTTGCCTTCAATAAAAAATGGGGGTTCAGCTTCCATCCCATGATATATTCCGGCCACATTGACAGTTGGCAGAACAATTTCCTGTGGTTCCAGGAAATGCTAAAAAAGCACGACATACCCTGGTCCAATATATACCTGCTGGAGGTGAGGAACAAGGAGTGGAGCAGAGACAGCATCTTGGGGTTTGAGGAGTTTATCAAATTCCTAATCAGGTGGACCTTCTTTGCTCCTTGCCACGGTCAATCTCAGGAGTTTGTGCGTTTCCTTTTTAAGCGTGGTTTTAACATTCTACAGAGCCCCCTAACAACAATAGGCAGAGGGATTGGATGCTCCATTCAGTCCACCATACATGTGAGGCTGGGAGATTTAGCTATCGTTCCCTGCCACCGAACTTCCTACGAACCCTTTATTACTGGCCATTTCATTGTTGATGGCGGAAGGATAACAGGGATTAGAGCTGACAATCCCGAGCTATTTATTGGGATAATTTCCCTTCAGAGTAGAAACCAGCCGATGTGCGAGTTATGCTTAATCAAGCACCTTTGCTCCGGGGGGTGTCTGGGGAGCCAGTTTGAAACTACCGGAGACCTCTTTTCGCCCATTCCCAGTGTATGCCAGCTTGAACACGCCAAAATAAGGGCTATGATAACAGCATACAAGGAGCTGAGGGTATTTGACCTTATTTGCGATAGAGTCAATTTGGAGAAAAGGTATGCCCTAAATATATTGGAGGAGATGTTAAATGGAACAAGAAGACCTGAAAAAGTACCAGGAAACAGTTAATAAAATCAAAGGAATAATGAAATACGAGGCGGACCTCAAAAAGGTGTTCGGGCCGAGGCTTGACAAGGTTAAGAAAGCTCTTGAGATAGTGGAATGTCAGATGAATGACCTTGCCGAAGACGTGACGGTTGAGGCTTCAGGGGAGGAGAAATCCAGGGTTAAGGAAGTCGTAAATCTCTTCCTGAGTATTGCCGTTAATCAACCAATCGTGCCGATATTTAGGGACCTATCAATGTGTTACCTGCTATTGGTATTTAACTGGAATAAGGAATTGGGCAAGAGGGCAGACATTGAGGCCTCGGTAAGTGCTGTTCAAAGGATTGTGGAAGGGCAGATGACTATGATTGATACCATCAATATTTTGAGAGCACTCCTGGAGAGGGCTAGAAAAACACAACAGTATGGTCCCCCGGCATTTGAATTGAGCCGCCATTATTTAGAGAGTTTAGATAGAGGTAAGGACGAGTAAATTGAAGACACTCAACTCACCGGTCAAGTTCATGGTCTACTCAGTCCTAAAAGCACTGAGGCACCCCAGGACCCCGATATCCTATTTTGTCTGTGGATGTGGCTGCCGCTTCACTGCGTCGGAACCGGTATGCCCTAAATGCGGAGAGAAGGTTAAGGATTAAGATGGCATCACCAGAAAGGAAAGAAATCCAACCCCTGCCCTGGTACGGGAGTGTTATACTAATATTAGTAGGAGCCGCTATCTGGGGATGGTCGGCTGCCTGCGATATAGTTGGTATTGCTGAGCTGGGGAGAGTTTTAGTATATATCCCGATGGGCTCGCTTTTTGGCATGTCACTACAGAGGTAAGGAGAAATAACTATGCGATATGCGGTCATTTCAGGAAGATTAACTATATCCGAACTTCAAAATGAGGTCAAACGGTGTGGAGGCAGAAATCTAAAGGTAGCTGTGGCAAGTAAGCAGGTATTCTGTGATTTGGAAGCGGCTGCCATTGATAAGCTAAAAGCTGCGGGGTGTATTGTTAGTAATGTAGGCGGGGTTAAGGCGGCAGTAATACCCTCGCCAAGAGTTCCAACACCCGTTGCTGCCGCCCCAGTATATAGCCCCGAAGAACTGGTTTGGGCTACTGGTTTAGAGGATTTAAGGCTTTTAACTGAGCCTCCTTTGTATGGAGAAGGCTTTAATGTTGCTATTATAGACACGGGGATTTTGGAAACTCACACTAAGATTAATGGTAGGGTGATTTATTCAAAAAACTATACCTCAGACCCGATGAGAGACGGCCTAAATCATGGGACCGGGGTTGCTTCAATAGTTACCACCGTTGCACCATTGTGCAACATCCTTAATATGAAGGTGCTTAATGATAGAGGCGAGGGCACCGAGGAAGAGTTGACCCTGGCAGTAGATGACTGTTTAGCTATGTATGATGCTAGAGAAGAGATAACACCATTAGTTATCAATATGTCTTTGGGCAGTCCCGATGATGGTAATCCCAACGCACCAATGCGGGTAGCCTGCAGGGCAGCAATAGAGAGAGGGATTTGGGTTGGTGCTGCCGCTGGGAATGATGGACCGAGGTCTAGCACTATATTAAGTCCTGCCTGCGAGAAGTATGTGTTTGCCGTGGGTTCAGCCAAATACGATACTCCCTTTGTTGTTAGCGATTTTAGCGGAAGAGGCCCGACAAAGGAAGGCCTTTGTAAACCGGATGCACTGATGTTTGGTGAGAACATAATAGTAGCTTCTAGCGAAAGCGACACCGCTACCATTGCCAAGAGTGGAACATCTTTCGCGGTACCTTTCCTTTCCGGCTTTGCTATCCTTTATCATGAAGGCTGGCGAGCGGTAACCTTCGCACCTTTGGGAGAGCCGAGGCCATGGGGTCGCTTTCCAGAATTAGAGGAGTTGGAGAGACCTCCCGATATTGAAACATTATTAGACAGATACATTGGGCAGGTCAGTGCCAAACCACAGGGCGTTGTTACTGGAAAGGATAACAGCTACGGGTATGGGATGATTATGGGCGGCCTAGTGGCTACAGCACTTGGTTTGAGGCCAGCAATAGATATTGAAATACTCACAAGTAGTATGGCGCCTATACTTATGCTAGGTTTGCTTGGAATGGTAATGGGGAGTATGGCAAAAGGCTTTAGGTAAATGAAAATTTCGATCATAATTATAGTGGTAGTAGTCTTACTGGCTTATTTGGGCACATCATCATATTTTGCCGCTATCGCGATGAAAATCCCCAGGATCCTCCTGGATGATTCCCCTGCCTCTGTGGGGCTGAACTACGAAGATGTTTTATTCCCCAGCCGCATTGATAATATAACACTGAGTGGCTGGTATATTCCTGGCGGAGGAGGGGATACTATCATTATGGTGAGTGGCAGTGTGGAGAACCGCATTGAGTCTGACATCGGGGTACTTAAAATGTCTAGGGACCTGGTAGGAAGAGGATTTAATATTCTGTTATTTGACCTTCGAGGGCGAGGAGAATCAGAAGGTAAAGGATTAATGATGACTCATGCTGACCGTGATATAGGAGGTGCGGTTGACTACATTAAAAGTAGAAATGCCGCTGCTGAGAATATAGGTATCATAGGGTTTTCAACAGGAGCTGCTTCGGCACTCATCTTCGCCGGCCAAGAGAATATTGCTGTGGTATCGGATAGTTGCTTTGCCAATGTGAGTGAAATGCTTGTTAGGGTGGGAGTTAAAGAGAGGGGCTTACCAGAATCCTTGGTTCAGTTTTTCAAACCTGGGGTACTCCTGATGGCAAGGACTATCTATGGTTACAAGAGGGTGGACCCCGTGGATATTGTCGCAGACATCAGCTGTCCCATACTGTTTATTCACGGGGAGGCGGATGACCTTATCCCGGTAAGCGATGCTTACACGCTATATGAGGCCTCAGGTAATCCTTTAGACCAGCTTTGGGTGGTTCCTGGTGCTACTCATTGCCAGGCGTATAACACCGACCCTATAGGCTACATAGACGAGGTAATATCCTTTTTGAGGTAAAAAGGAGGTTATGACATGCCCGGGCAAGCAATAATTACCCTAAACGAAAACCAGTGGACGGTTTCACTGGCCACAACCTATACGGAGCTGACTACAGGGCTTAGGGGGGTGGATTCCCTGCCTGCCGGCACAGGTATGTTGTTTATCCTGCCTGCAGCACAGGCAGTATCGGTAGATACCACTGGTATGAACTTTGCCCTGGATATCATATTTATTGCTAATAATGTTGTCATCGACGTGGCCAGAAATGTAGAGCCAGGTTACCTGATAACCGAAGAGACCCCCTGCGACTCCTTCCTGGAGGTCAACGCTGGTGAAGCTGTTGATGTAGAAGTCGGAGATACCGTTAGCACTACAGCTATCCAGGAACCGGGGTTTGATTGGAGTACAATTACTTCCTTCGCTATACCATTAGCACTTCTTGGCTTTGTCTGTGCTATGGCGGGTGGAATGATGACCGGGATTACGGGCTCTTCGTCACCACCTAGAAGGCTGGGAAAGCCCAAGGTTGAAGCAGAAAGAGAGGAAACTCACCTTAGAAGGTATGGAGCTGAGGAATTACCAGAGAGGGGTAAAGGGCTGGAAGAGCACCACTCAATGTGGCTAACATTGGAGCAAAGGAAAGAGCTGGAGAAAAAAAGCGGCGCCGTAGCCGTCAGGTGGGCTGAAGAAGCCACCAAGCCAGGTGATATAAAGGGCGTAGAAGCAGCCGCCGAATACTACTACAAAAAGATAAGGGAGGCATTCGGTCTGGGGCACCTCTCCCCCCAGTTGACTGAAGAGCAGATAACGAAATTAAGGGAGGTTCTGGGGTTGCCGGATGTGGCTGAGATTCTTAAAATTCATCAGGAGACAGGCTATATCCCGTGATAATAGAGCCAGGAACAAAACTTTTAGGGGATTTGCTTGAGGAGTTCTGCTCCGAGAAGGGCTTGGGTAAGCCGCCGGCTAGGGTAAATCTCTACAGCAGGGAGGAATATATCGAGGAAACCGGTGACAACAAAACGGCTGCCCGTTATTCAGCCAACAAAGACCAGATAGCTGTGTCCCCCGATATTGTGTTTGAGATAAGGCTTATTCTTCACGAGCTGGCCCACCATTACCAAACCTCCCGCGAAGGAAGTGCAGAGTTTGACCGGAAATATGATGAATACACCAAGACCTATGGATATATCGATAACCCCTATGAGGTTGAAGCCAGGAAGCTTGAGATGAAATGGTGGCCTGAGTTTGAGCAACTGTTAAAGAAGAAGCTGGAGTCTGCTGGCATTGGCTAATTTGTTGACACCCGAGTTAGTCCTGCAGGTGGCTGAGGCTGCCGAGGATTACAGGATAACACCTGCTGAGCTCTCAGAGATCATGGGAACAGTCACCTCCATATTCGCGGGAGTAGCAATAGCGGGGCTTGTTGGTATGTTAACGGGAGCAATCTTCAAAGGGTTCACTAAAGAGACAGGAATTAAGGTTGTAGAGAAAGGGGGGATACCTATCCCTGTCTAACTGCCCCCAGGAGTATTTAATGCCAAAGGTATATCTTGAAGTAGAAGATATAGAGCAGCTCGAGGGAGCGACTACTTGCCTCAGGGACCAGCTGCTGGTAAGGGTCTTGTTCTGGTCTGCGTGTCGTATCAGTGAAGCCCTGGCTATCAGGGTTGAGGATATAGATGTCAGCGGTGGCACCATCACCATCAAGCACCTTAAAACTCGAACCAGGCTTCTCTGTCCATACTGTGAAACCAGGATGTCGCGCACAGCTAAATTCTGCCCTGGCTGCGGCAAAGAAGTGCCAAAGCCAATTCAGCGTCAGCAAGAAGAACACCGACAGAGAACAATCCCTCTTGATGATGAAACAATGAGCCTGCTTACCAGTTTTATCCACCGGGATGGCACTAAAGGGCTTATCTTCAAGATTTGTCGTAGCCATGCCCGCAAAATAATAAATGATTGTGCGGAGAGAGCCGGCCTGGGGAAGCTGGTAAATCCTGAGACGGGTAGAGCTCGCGGAGTCTCACCTCACCGCTTAAGGGATGCTTTTGCTACGATGATGGTTCAAAAAGACGACAGTACTGACAGCATGAGGATGTTACAGGAAATGCTCGGCCATGCTAATGTTGGGACCACTCTCAAGTACAGAAAAATCGCTGGGGGAGAACTAAAGAAATGGTATCAGAAAACAGCAAGTTCATAGAGAATATAGAACACCAAGCCCAAGGTGACATCTTTTATGAGGGGAGTGGATTAAATTGACATTGCCATTAAGACCGAATCCTCCTGGGGGCTTCCTGCGGCCGATAGGGACCGCAATCTTTATCAGGGACTTTCTCTTAGGTCTTGGTCCCTTTGACACACCCCGCATTGACCCCTCGAGAGGATCTCCCCAGTCTGAGATATTCCTTCATTACAAGGATACCCTCCGCCGCCAGTTTGCCCTGGACACTGCCGTCAGGGAAGAAGAGAGAAGGGCAAAGGCTGAGAAGAGAGCAATTAGCCCAGAGCGGATCGAAGTGTGGACTCGGTACTTCCTTGAGCGGATCCCCTACAAGCTGACCAGCATGCGCTACCACTCCTTTGTCGTTTACTTCTCAAACTTAGTGAGGCTAGGCTGGGTGGAGTTGACCGGTGAAGAAGAGCCGTCCGCTTTTCAGGACAACTATCCCCCGGGTCCACCGCGTAAATACTTCAGGCTGACCGATAAGGGGAAAGCGGCTCCGGATCCTAAATGGAGCAATCCTCAAATGGCTCTTTACGGCGACCGGTGGGGTGGTGAAGAGGCAGCCAGGTCGCACCTCAGAGAGCTGCGGAGAAAGCACAAATACACCAAGGTTAAATCGCGGTGACTAGGCTTTATTCCGGAAGGCAAAAAGAGGGGCGCCGCCCCTCAGACGCCATATTTCCTCAGTGCCACCAGCACCTCGTCAATCCTTTGCCTGTCCCCCCGGCTCAAGCGAGCTATTTGAACACACTGCCTGACGTCAGTATCCTGCCCATGGAGCCGCCACAACTCCCTGGCAATGTATTCGGCATTGTCCATCCTGATGTTTTCTCTGGTGGCCAGTACCCTTTGTGATACCTCAATAAACTCCTGCTCTGTGTAAGGGGCAAAGTGAAGCTTGGTGAAGCGGGAGAGGAGATCCTGAGGCAGCTTCTCCACCCTGATGCCGGCAGCAAACACCCGGGTATCGAGCTCAAGCTCCCTGGTCTTTCCGTGCTTTGTTTCAGACACGATTCCAGTCGCCATCAGGCTGTTAAGGACGCCGATATGCTCTGGACTTAACCGCTCCACCTCATCTATAAGGATAAACCTCGGCTCATAAACAAACAGAACATCAGCCAGCCCCGCTGCGGTGAGGGTTGCCGCCAAAGCGTAATAGGACTGGGGCAGCCGGCGTAGCTCCAAGAGGAACATAGTCTTGGCTGATGCGGGCGGGCCACTGAGAAGCAGGTGGGCTGGCTTCTCCGCTTCCAAGGCGTACCGGACCAGGGTCTTTACATCGGGGTAGCCGACAATGGAGTCGAATAGGTCGGCTGGCATTTCACGCTCTGGTTGGGTGGTGGGCTCGAGCATAGCCTGAATTGCCTCCCTAACCAGGTCAGGGTCAGCAATCTTGTAGTGGGTAGCACTGTGGCTGGAAAAGGCAACATTAAGGACTTTTGAAGTTACCATCTTTTTTAGCGTCTGGGGGTCGGCATGAACCTCAAACCATTCAAAGCCAAGCCAGGAGTATTCCTTTAGTGCGTGGGCTGCCTCTTCCCTTTCCTGAAGGGCCAGGGCATCCTGGAGAATCTCACCCCACTCAGGGTTGGTGGTAAGCGCCTTGTAGATCCTAAGCCTTTTCTCTGTCTCATTCATTATTGTTACCCCCTCTTTTTCTTCCAGGTGTTCATTATCTTTCGGGCGGCACGGAGCCAATCTTCATCGAAGTACTTTACTCCTTGTGGCCCGTCCACCATGGTTGGCAGTGGAAAAATACTCTGGGCTAGCCTGGTCCGGAGCTGGTACTCGGATATCCCCAGCTTCTTGCACACGTCTGTTGTGGTCATGAATTTGTGTTGGGCAGATAACCTTGGTCTTGGCATGATATAGGAATTATACACTATGTTGGAGGAATTGTCAAGGGTTTATAACAGGTTATTACAGGATTTCTTGAGAAATAGATGGCTCTTTTGGTGGGGGATTTGGCAAATTGCTAATTTCCTAAGTCCTCAGAGAGGGACGATAATATAGGTTCATTTTCATATATATCATAAGCTCTTTTTGTGAGAAGCTGATATTGTGCGAAAGCACAAAAGAACCTTAAAAAACACCACTTACCCGATACCGACACCGCTAAATAATAGGAAGTGTCGGGGCAAAGCTACAGAGTGAATAGGGCAACACTCAACCCCTGCTGACAACGCCTGACACTAAAGGCAGGGGGGCAAACTTACCAGATGAGTAGCCAAAGCCCGAAAGCATATAGCCTAGTGGTCATAGAGTTTCAGAGCCTAGTTAGGGGGGGCTATCCCTTGTGAGGTGATAATATGAAAGAAACCCCT
>JABUBN010000259.1_pt1 | contig 15212 bp, 10 predicted proteins | sample 7240341 | NCBI WGS metagenome assembly JABUBN01 (sample SAMN07256345, study PRJNA390944) | subsurface metagenome | isolation source: Methane hydrate marine sediment | place: Pacific Ocean: Eastern North Pacific, ODP site | reverse complement strand
ATCGGAAAACCTGGTGGAAGTGCTTGTGGTGGTCTCCATGGGATTCCATATGGTCATATGTTTAGAGGAATTATGATTCCTCCAGGTAGAAATACTGCTTGGCCAAAAGGTAAGTCTTTAAGAGGAAATATTAATCCCAGAGATCGTTTAGATACCAGAGTCCATGTAAATAAGATTTTTGATGCAATTCTTCATGGTAAATCTGGAGGTTATCCTTTTGATGTAAAATTTGCTTGGTTTTGTGTTTGTGATTTCGTAAACCAGATAGGAAATGCAAATAAATCGGCAGAAGCTATGAGTCGAGAAGATTTGTTTACTGTTGTTCCAGAATTATGGTTAACACCTACTGCTCAATATGCTGATATCGTCCTTCCTGTAACTGGATTTTCGTCGAGAAGTGAACTTACAAGACCTTGGCCTTCAGGTCCCTATTTTGGTCATATGAATAAAGCAATTGAACCTATCGGTGAATGTAAAGATGATTTAACAATTGCAGAAGAATTAGCTGAAAGATTAGGTATTAAAAACTTTAAAAGAGAGGAACTTCTTGAACAATATTTAAAAAACCCCCAACTCGCTCCAATGAAAGGAATATTAGACAAATATGATGACATCAATGATAAATGGCTTCGCTTACTCGCTGTTATGGCACAAGATGTTCGGGAAAATGTTAAAGATTATGATAAATATAAAAGAGAAGGGATCCATAGAGTTGAACTTAAAGAACCATATGTAGCATTCAAAAAGAACATAGACGATTTTGAAAAAAATCCATTCGCAACACCTTCAGGGAAGATTGAAATCTATTCTGATCAAGTTGCAAGCTGGAATAATCCTATTTGTCCACCTATTGCGAAATATGTGCCAACATGGGAGAATCGTGATGATCCTTTAGCAGAAAAATATCCACTTCAATTGATTTCACCTCATCCAAGGCAACGGGTGCATTCAGAACTGTATAAAATCGAATGGCTCATGGAAGCAATACCTCATCGCATGTGGATAAATCCAGCTGATGCAGAACCTAGAGACATTAGAAACGGCGATATGTGTTTAGTCTCCAACGATAGAGGGACGGTAGCAATAGAAGCTTTTATCACAAAAAGAATTATTCCAGGAGTTGTTTGTATTTATGAAGGTGCATGGTATAATCCTGATGAGAATGGAATCGACAGAGGTGCATGTGCAAATACACTTACTAAGGATGCAATGAGTGAAGGAGGCGCTGCTGCATTAAAAACATGTCTGGTTCAAGTGAAATTGGAGAAAGGAGGTGCCTAAATATGCAAGTAGGATTTTATTTTGACCAAACAAGGTGTGCAGGTTGTAATGCTTGTAGAGTGGCATGTAAAGATTGGCATGACCAACCATCAGGTTCCGCATCATGGATGAGAATTAATTATCAAGAAGAAGGTCCATATCCGAATATTTTTGCTAGCTATCTTATCTCAAATTGTTATCATTGTGAAGAACCTGTTTGTGCTTTTGTTTGTCCGAATGAGGCAATAAGTAAAAGAGAGGAAGATGGGATTGTTGTAGTTGATAAAGATAAATGTCGGGAAGAAGTTCCATGCGGCTTAATTTCAAAAGAAAAAATGGGCGCTAAATACTCATATGGTGAATTACAAGCACCTTGTCAAATCGCATGCCCGGTTCATCTTCATATCCCTGCGTACACTGCTTTGATAGCTAAGGGTAAGTTTAAGGAATCTTTAGATTTAATTAGACAGAGGATGCCTTTACCTTCAGTATGTGGTCGTGTTTGCCTTCATCCTTGCGAAGAGGTTTGTGCTCGAAAAGATGTGGATCAAGCAATTGCTATTGAAGCACTGAAAGGATTTGTAGCAGATAACGTATCTGAAGAACCGCCAAAACGCTTACTGCAAACTCAATCAGAAAAAGTTGCGATAATTGGGGCTGGTCCTGCAGGTTTAGCAGCAGCTTACGACTTAATTAGAATGGGTTATGGTGTTACTATTTTTGAAGCGTCGTCCCGTGCTGGAGGAATGCTGGCCGTAGGAATTCCAGAACACAGGTTACCACGTGATGTTCTCAACAGGGATATTGATTACATTAAAGCACTTGGGGTTGAAATAAAGATTAATACTATAATAGATCTAAATCAAGGTTTAGAGGATCTATTAAAACAGGGATATGGTGCAGTACTAGTTGCAATTGGGGCTCATAAAGGGAAGAAACTTGGTATTCCTGGGGCTGATCTAGACGGGGTTCTAGTAGGAACTTCATTTATGCGAGATGTTAATCTTGGTAAAGAAGTTAAACTCGGTAAGAAAGTATTAATCATAGGTGGTGGAAATGTTGCGATGGATTGTGCACGCACTGCCCGTCGTCTTGGTGCTACAGAAGTAGGTGTATCATGTCTTGAATGTTGTGATGATATGCCTGCAGATATATTGGAAGTTGATCAAGCTCGTGAAGAAGGAATTCAGATCTATGATTCTCGTTCTTTCACGAAAATTTTGAGTAATAATGGAAAAGTAGCTGGAGTAGGATGTCTTGAGATTACAGGATGTACATTTGATGATGATGGAGAAGCTCACTTTGATGTAGTAAGTGATGAAGAACACACTTTAGAGGCTGATACAGTTATTTTTGCTATAGGTCAAGTTCCTGAAATTAGCAATTCTAGTATAATAAAAATCAGTAAGAGGGGTATTATCACCGCAGATTCTGAAACTTTGATGCTTGGAACCAAGGGCTTGTTTGTTGCCGGAGATTGCTTTAGCGGTATAGCAAGTATTATTGATGCAATCGCGAGTGGTCAAAAATCAGCATCTAAAATTCATCGTTATCTTCAAGGTGATGTACTTAGAGTTAGATCAAGTCCAGAAATTGCAGCAACCGAAATAATAGTCGACATCCCCCCAGAGACGGAGAAAAAAGAGCGCCAACCCATGCCACTTCTGTCAGCATCCGAGAGAGTTTCTAATTTCAAGGAGGTCACTTTAGGTTTCAGTGAGGAAGCAGCTATAACTGAAGCCGAGAGATGTCTTAATTGTGCAGGGCATTTGTGTAAAGATGTCTGTCCTTATTCTGCACCTCAGTTTGTTGAAGAAGAAAAAGCTAGAATGCAAAAATGTAATTATTGTGTTGATCGATTTGATGTTGGAAAACAACCAATATGTGTTGAAGCTTGTTATGCGCGTGCTCTTGATTCGGGTACTTTAGAAGAATTAAAGTCAAAATATGGAGATATTCGAAAATCACCGGGTTTTTCTTATTCAATTAGTGTAAAACCAGCAATTTTATTTAAACCAAAAAAGAAATAAGCAATACAAAATTTTTTATTTTTTTTGTCTATTTAGTATACTAATATATTTTTAGATATTTAGAGGAATGTTTATATATGGATGAAGAAATCGAAATTCATGGTTTTTGTAATGAAAGATTCACGGCTGTAAAAAAGGCATTTGCGAAAAATTTTGAGATAGACGGAGATATTGGGGCTAGTTTTGCTGCTACTCTAGACGGGAAGTTTGTTATCGATATATGGGGTGGTTATGCTGACAAAGCTAAATCGAGACCATGGGAAGAAAACACAATTGTAAATGTATATTCAACAACCAAAGTGATGACAATAATATGTGCACTCATGTTAGTCGATCGCGGACTACTCGATCTAGATGCTCCTGTAACGAAATACTGGCCAGAATTCGCCCAAAATGGAAAAGAAAAAATTTTAGTTCGACAAATTTTCAGTCACTCTTCTGGTTTAGCCGGATGGGAAGAGAAAATAAGAGCCGAAGATCTTTACAATTGGGACAAAGTTGTGAATCTGCTTGCTGCTCAAAAACCATGGTGGGAACCAGGAACCAAGAGTGGATACCATGCTATTACACACGGTTATCTTTTAGGGGAGTTAGTTAGACGTATTACTGGTAAATCTTTAGGTACTTTTTTTAAAGAAGAAGTGGCTGGACCACTTAATGCAGATTTCCATATTGGATTCGGACAAGAACACGATAGTAGAGTAGCCGATTTAATTCCCCCCTATGTACCTCAAAAAGGTGATCCAGGGTATGTTGAAATGGATCCTAACTCCATTTTTAGTCGTGTTTTTTCTAATCCACTTTTAACGACAGACCATATAAAAACGCGAGAATGGCGCGCTGCTGAGATTCCTGCAGCAGGAGGGCATGGTAATGCAAGATCAGTAGCAAAAATCGCATCAGCCATAGCATGTGGAGGTGAAGTAGATGATGTTCGGCTTTTAAAAATGGAGACAATCAAAAAAGCAATGGAAGAGCAAAGTTACATGCAAGATCTTGTTATGTTAATGCCAATTCGGTTTGGTGTGGGTTTTGGACTTCCGAGTAAAGAGCTCCCTTTTCCAAGCCCTAATACTCTATATTGGGGTGGAGCAGGAGGAAGTGTAATCGTAATGGACCTAGATAACAAACTTAGTGTATCCTATGTAATGAATCAAATGAAAATGACAACAACAGGAGATACACGATCTGCAAGACTAATAATGTCTCTGTATGCTGGGTTGAGTAAATAAATTTAGATCTAAAACCTTTAGAAAGAAGAATTTTTTTCTAATTTTTATATTTTATTAATAACCAATACTTTGTCTAATACTTCCCAAACTAATAAAAATAGTAAATAAAATTGATTTTGTAATTATTGGTTTAGAGTTATCGTATAAATTAAAGAGCTTCAACCACAGTGGCAATTCCCACACCAAAACCGCCACACATTAATTGTACGCCAAATTTCTTGTTGTTGTTCTTTAAATAGTGTACCATCTCACCAAAATAGATTACTCCACTTGCTCCAATAGGATGGCCTATAGCAATTGCACCCCCAGTAGGATTAACTCGAGGATCATCAAATTCATAACCAAAATCTTTAGAAAACGCTAAGCATGGGCTTGCGAAAGCTTCATTAGGCTCTATTACATCCATATCATCTACTGTGAGATCTGCCCTTTCCAAAGCCTTTCTCATGGCGGGAATTGGTGCCAAAAGCATGATAATAGGTTCACCACCAGCCACTGCGGTTGAAAGTATTCTAGCCATTGGTTTTATTCCCAGTTCATCAGCTTTTTCCCGAGACATTAATAGAGTTGCTGCTGCTCCATCGACTATTTGTGAAGAATTTCCTGCGGTTACTATACCACCTTTTTGAGCAGATCTGAATACTGGCTTCAAGCTTCTTATCATTTCCCAACCTTTTTCTGGATCATCTAAATATACATTCCGTACTGTTTGATCTTTAGTAACCGTAACCTCTTCTACCTTTTGCTTACCTGTATTTTCATCCTTTATTGGTTTCATATTTTCGTCTGTGTATCTTTTTTGATAAGTAACTGGTACGACTCGTTTGAAATATTCATCTTCATTACGCATTGCTTTCGTGGCTTTTTGATGGCTCCAAACACCAAATTGATCCAATTCTTCTCGTGTAAAACCATATCTATCATTAATCATCTCTGAAGAAACGCCTTGAGGTACGATACTTCTCAAAGGTTCATTAGCCCATCCTGGAGACATTATCATTGGATAGTTCGGAATTCGACTGGTAATTTGCATATCTGAACCCATCGCATAATGTGTCATTGACTCAACTCCCGCTGCTAAACAAATATCACCATCTCCAACTCGAATAGCATTAGCAACTGTGTTAATGGCTTGAAGTCCAGCGTTACAATACCTATTGACAGTTGCGCCTGCTATTTCATCAGGTAATCCTGCTAACAGTAATGCAATCCTTGCGATATTACCACCTTGTTCTCCCAATTGTGATAAACAACCCACTTGCAAATCTTCAATCTCTTTAGGATCAAAATCTGGATATCTTTCTTTTGTTCTATCTACAACCGACCTTAAAACCGTTACTAATAGGTCTTGAGCTGAACATTCTCTAAACGAACCACCAAGTTTTCTCATCTGAGCACGCCCTGATTTACCAATTGGTGTTCGAACTGCATCAATAACTACACACTCTTTTAATTCTTTCATTTTTCATCACTCTACTATTGGATTTTCTTTTTTTATTAAATTTTCTGTCATACTTAATATTATTTCTTCTGCTTCAGTCATTATACTTTGAATTAAATCATGGACCGTTGGTATTGAGTGAATTCTACCAGTAACAACACCCGCGTTCATAAGGCTTTCATTTTCGTCCTCATCTACTAGTTTCCTGAATCCTCGCTCTTCTAAGATACGAATTTCATCGGTTGATGGACAAGGTTTCCCACGATATAGATCCGAAGCACCCTTAATAGTTTCATCTATAACCTCAAGAGAGGCAGGATTTATTAAGAATCTCATAGGGCCAAATATTCCTCTTCCAACAATGGTGTCAAATTCAGTAGCTTTGACCAGTTGTTCTTTCCACATTTGTTCAAAATCACCCTCTTGAGTAGCGATGAATCGTGTGCCCATTTGAACTCCTATAGCCCCCAAAGCTAGTGCAGCAGCTAAAGATGCACCATCAGCAAAACCTCCAGCACCAACAACAGGTAAATTGACAGTTCTAACTACCTCTGGGAGTAGAACCATAGAAGACGTGTCTCTCCAAGCACAATGCGCTCCTCCTTCCCTTCCTGAAGCGATGATAATATCTACACCAGATCTCTCGGCTCTTTTTGACCCTCTCACATTTGGGCATACTTGACACCAAATTATTGAAGGCAATTCCTTCTTGACTTCAAGAAATGCCCTTTTAGATCCCTTCTCTCTTGCATCTATAGCCCAAGGAAGCGGATCTCCCGCGGATGTCACCATAACATTTAACTGATTCTTAACTTCTGGTGTTTCTTCAAAAATCTCAATAACAGCTTTCATAAATTGTCTTGATACCATAGTGAATTCTTTAGCAATTGGTATATTAACACCAAATTTTGCTTCGGGATAATCCTTGAGTTTTTCATAAACATACCTTATAGTTTGTTTAAGAACATTTTTGGGGGTACCACCAACTCCGAAATCAAGTTTTCGATCTTTCTCAGGTATAAAATTCACATCAGGACCCGCCATGCCAATTGTTGAGATCAAACCTAACCCACCTTCTTTTGCTACTGTGATACATAACTTTGTGGTCGCATATGGTCCCATCCCTGCTTGTATAATTGGATACTTCGTCCCAATTATCTCTTGGAATTTTGTTTGTATCATTTTATTTCAGTTTTTTTTATTTATTTAGACATTTTACAACCTAAAATATAATTGTTGTATTAAATTTTACATTCTTTCTAAATAAAACTATCTAACTTTATAAAGAACTCATTCATGTTTCTCTACGTGCAATGTATATCTAATACTTAGGAATTATTTAAGATTACTTCCCTTCTTTTCGAAGTGCATTTTCTTTATATTAATTTATCTAGTTATTCTTACGAGATTTTGTGCTTTTTCCTTTATTATTTTTTCTCCAATGTTGGCTATTCTCTGTGCTAATTCTGAAATTTTCCATTTTTCATGACTTTTTACAAATGTAGAAAAAGTATCTTGTAAAGGATCCTTCCATTTTGCAGGAATTTTGTGAGCTCCATGTACAACGCCCATAAGTGCTCCAATATTCCCACAATTACAATCAGTATCATACCCCATCATCGCAGCGATACATATGGATCGTCCAAAGGGATCTTGTTTATCTTGAGCACCATATAGAAGTGAGAGTATTATTATTCCGATATTTGGTAATGTATGAACTCCTCCTAAGCGAGTATTTAGCAAAATACTTCTTTCTATAGGGAAAACTGAAGATGATGCAAGTACTTTGCGTACTATTTTTTTGATCCAATATTCCTTAATTAAAATTTGCCTTGCGGTTCTAAAATCGGTAGGATTATTCTCAAAGATTTCAATCGCCTTCATTACAGTCTGAGTATATAAACTATCCTTTTTGGGTGGGAGGTGTTTGATTGCAGTATTAATGTTCTTCCTTATATCTGACTCAAAGAAGGCTTGAGAGATTAAAACAGCAAGAAAAATCTCACCTTCTATCCCCACTCCCGCATGAGAAATAGAACCGTCCATTTGTGCGTATTCTCTGGCTAATTCTGGGCACCCTGGAGAAATCTGACCCCAAATATCTGCTCGCATCTGAGCTCCTATGAAGTCATAATAGAAATTGTTAAGAACACCGGATTTAGGTGGCAATATCCCGGCTTTAAGATTATTATATGCGATTTTTTCAGCAGTAAAGATATTATCCTCTCTACTGAGAAGGTTTAACCATTCTTGAGCAATTTGTTGTGCTGTTAAATTAACACCGTATTTTTCTAACGCAATCAAAGCAACAATTTCATACATTTCATCATCATTTACATGACTTAAATTTATAGGTTCCGGATAATCTGTTATATCACCATATTTATTCAAAATATCTTCGTAAGACCTTAACTCAACTGGCACACCTACAAAATCTCCCGCGACTCTTCCTATCCAGGATCCTAAAACTCTATTATAATATTCTTTAGAACTTAATTCCATCATGTAATATCAATAAATATTATTTTTTTGATTCTATGAACTTCTTATCCTTATTTATAAAGTAAACCCAAGCATTACGAGACATTAGACAATAATCTTCAGCAGCCAGGTTTTTTAATAATTCAATACGTAATTTCCGCGCTTCAATATTTTCTGGATCTGCTTGAATTAAGACATCTAAGATTTCTAATGCTAATTGTGCTTGATCTTGATCTAAGAGGTCTTTTGCTCTCTTCAAAATTTTTTCAGAGTCTCCTATAAGCTTGTAAAGTTCCCCCATGACCTCCTTTTCTGGTCTTGGTAAGAGGTGGGAAATGTTATCATCAAAATAGCCATGATACCAACGATACACGTTAAACACGAAGAATTCTGTTCTAGAATATAATGGTCTTAAATAAGGGATTTTCGCAAGGTGATCTGGTAATTTGATTTCATGAATCATTTCAGTAATATGTGTTCCCTTATTAATGTGTTCGACCACCTGGTCATGAAGTGAACGTATTGCATCTATGTTATAATCTAAAATTTTACGTGCTTTCTCTCCTTTATAGTAAAAACCTGCACCATTACAAAATATATGCTCCGGATTGACAGCTCGTACAGCTTCTAAAGCTTTTGCCCAATCTAAAGCAAAACGGGTGGGTTTCCAAGGATTACCTATATTTGGTAAACCCGCAATGATAAGATCTCCTATAAATGCAGCTTTCAGTTCGTGGGATATATACCCAAACTGCATCATCGGTTTCTGCTCTAACAGAATGAAGCTCAAATGTCTTATCTCCCAATTTTATTGTCATATCCCCCAAAAAAGTTTTTGTAGGATATACAAATTCTGGAGTACCTGAAATCTCCGGAACATTAAATTGTACTGCTGTAATATGTGCGCGGTGAGGTGCAAGCATTTTATAGCGATCTAATCGATCTGGTAGAAATTTACTAGCAATTATTTCTGGATTGTCTTTTAGAAAAGCCTTAGCTCCTCCAGTGTGGTCTCCGTGGCCATGAGTGTATATAATATATTTAATAGTTCCATTAATTTTTTTAAAGACTTCTTTTGCAACATTAACTCTCGCTAACGTATCTATAAGAACAACTCCATCAGTAGTATCAACCCAAGCACACCCAGCTATTGGTAATATAGCAGTATGAACATCCTCTAATGGATCACTAAATTCTGCATTTGGAGCTCCTAAAATTCGAGTGCCTTTTATTTCATTCATCGTTGATTCTCCTATTTAATTTAATTTTTTAAATGGAATTATTAGTAATTAATATTAATTTCTATTTGTTATTTAGATTTTTATTGATTTCATCCCACACAGTTTCAACTGGTAAAGGTTGATAGGGTTTCATTTCAAACTGTTGCTTACTAAGCTTATAGATCACTTTATTATAGGGAATTTTAATGTTTAACGAATCTGCTAATTTCACAAGATATCCGGTTAATGTTTCAAGCTCAGATTGATTTTTCTGGCGATGTATCATATCTTGAGCCATGCTATTCAACCATGAATATTTAAGGCTTCGCCTAAAATTGTTAATAGCAGTTGTTTTACCGAGATTTTTACCTAATTCCATGACTTTCCAAGAGGGTAATCCTTTTAATTCATATTCCTTATATCCTGCAGCTTTTACAACTTCTACTCCTTCGAGATATACGTTCAAAAAAATATTCCAAAGCATAAATATTGCATCATCGTCTTTAAGATCTGGGCTAATTAATGTGAAAGTTGAATTTGAAAGGTTTAAAATCAATTTCGAGTGAGCAGCATCCTGAAATCTTTCTGTCATTCTTGATGGGATTCCAATATTGAGAATTTCAACAATTTTTTCAACAATTTCCTGATTTTCATTATTGGGGGTTCCAAGGGTTAAGTGTCCTTTACCTCTAGTTCCAAAGACTCCAGGTTTATCTCGCCAACCTGATTGTACAACGACACCATAAATAATTTTGGTAAAATATTTTGGTAAAATATACTGATTCTCAAAACCATTTTGTAATCCTACTATAATTGGTTTATCTCCTAATTTCTTAGAAATATCATTGGCAACTTCCTGTAAATCATAATTTTTAACGGTGATTACTACCACATCAATATTAGTAAGTTCATTTAGGTCTTCGATTACTTTAACTGATATAAGTGGTGGATTTTTATTTTCTCTTTCATAAAGAATTAGACCGTTAGTTTTTAGAGCTTTTGCATTTTCACCCCGAGCTAATAAGTAGACATTGTCATAACCTTGTGTTAGCCACCCTCCAAGGGTAGCACCAATTCCACCAACACCATAAATAACAATTTTTAATGTATTAATAGTATTCACTTCAAATATTACTCTATTTATTTAAAATTGAAAAATGAAGGGATAGATTAAAACTTACGGAAGTAAAGTATCACCAGAAAATCTCTAACTTTATTACATTTTCTTCATTATTGTGGTTAATATTAAAAAGTTAGATGTGAGGTTAAAATGGTATTAGAAACAAATATTACAAAAATGTTAGGGATTAAACATCCTCTTATCGCCGCTCCAATGGGGCCTTTCTATACAACCGAGTTGACAATCGCAGTTTCAGAAGCTGGTGGTCTTGGTGTATTAAGTCATAGTGCTTTAATAAGTGACTATCAGAATAGAAGAAATCCCATTGATATAATGAAAGAAAATATGCTGAAAGTGGTTGAACATACAGATAAACCATTTGGTTTTAATATAAGGACTTCTCGAAGGGAAGTTGATGCTGCAGCTCTAGTTACAAAGATTCCTAAATTCATAATGGAAAATCAAAGAGTAAAAGAACAATGTGTTTATGCTATTACGAGTGCAGGATCCTCAAAAACATTACCACAATCAAAAGACTATCAAAAATTGAAAGAAAGTGGATCGAAAATAAAACAATTTCACGTAGCCCCAGCTTTATGGCTTGCTGATAAGTGTGTTGCTTCAAATGTCGACGGATTAGTTGTTACTGGTGGTGAAGGAGGAGGTCATCAATCTTATGAGAAAGTCAGCACTTTAGTTTTATTACAACAGGTCATGCAAAAACATCCAGACTTTCCTATCATAGCATGTGGAGGATTTGCAACTGGTGAAGGCCTTGCTGCTGCTTTAGCTATGGGTGCTGGAGCTGTAGCAATGGGTTCACGATTTATTGCTTCGAATGATAGTGAGTTTAGCCAAGAATATAAAAGTGTTGTCCCACCAGCTAAAGCTCAAGACACTATATTAGTAACAGGTGCTTTAGGACCAATACGCTTATGGAAGAATGAATATTCATTACATCATGGACTTGTAGCGGATAAAGAATCAAAAATGGCTGAAGAAAAAGAAATGTCCATAGAGGATATAATAACTGAAGGAAAGGCATATGAGGCAGCATATACAGGAGACGTTAATTCTGGAGCTGTATTATTAGGGCAAAGTATTGGAGTTATAGCCAGCTTAGAAAATGTGAAGAAAATTGTTGATGACATTGTTGGTGATGCAGAAAAACGTCTTAAAAATGCTTATGGATTTTTAAAGTAAGCAAAATATTATTTTTTTAAATTTTTTTTTATTTGTTTTAATTAAAATGTAATTTAATATGAGGGTGTTAAAATAAGATGGTAAATGTTAAAAATATTGTAGTAATAGGTGTTGGTTTAATGGGTAATGGAATTGCCCAAATCTCATTAATGGCAGGATACAATACAACTCTTGTTGATATTTCTCAGGAAGTCATTGATAAAGCCGCAGCTAGCATTGAAGGTGGGTTAAAAAAACTTGAATCTAAAGGAGTATTAAATGCGGCAGAAAATATCGCACGAATGAAGACAAGTTTAGATCTAGCTTCTGCGGTAAAGGATGCTGATTTGATAATAGAAGCAGTAGTGGAGGATATGGATGTGAAGAAAAAGTTATTCAAGACTTGTGATGAAAATGCCCCTCCTCATGCTATAATTGCTTCAAACACGTCAACAATGTCAATAACTGAAATGGCAACTGCTACAAATAGACCAGATAAATGTATTGGTATGCATTTTTTCAATCCAGCACCATTAATGAGGTTAATAGAAGTCATTGCAGGAGAAAAATCTTCTGAGGAATCAATGGAAATTGGTGTAAAGGTAAGTGAAAGTCTGCCTTGCCTTAGAGGAGATAGATTTGTGGCAAAAGTCTTGAAAGATCGACCAGGATTTATTGTAAACAGATTAAACGCTCCAGGTGGTATCTATATGAACTATCTTCTTGATACATGTTTAGAAAAAGGAATTCCTTTTGAATCTTTAGATGCTGATTTTGGAGGAGGTGGTCCGATGTCTCCACTAGTTCTTTCAGACTATACTGGTATTGATACAGGATATCATGTACGTAACTATTATGCTGATACTTTACATGAAGACTTCAGACCAGGAAAAGTTATAACTCAAATGTACCAAGAGAAAAAATGGGGTAGAAAATCCGGACAAGGGTTTTATGATTGGACTAAAGGAAGACCACAACCTGATTTCTCAAAAATTGAAAAGGCAGGTTTGGTAAACCCAGGAGTTTTTCTAGCTATCCGCTTGAATGAAGGATGTAGAATATTAGAAGAAGGAATAGCCTCTGGTTGGAAAGTAATTGATGATGCAAATATGGCAGGTATGAATTCTCCTGGACCTTTTGAATATGGTATCAAAAGTTGGCAAGAACTAATTAAAATCTTAGAAGATTTTGCAGAAAAAATTGGTAGTGAATACATTAAACCATGTGATTTGTTTAGAAGCGGAAAATTTGTGGATATGAAATAATTTATATCTTTCTTTTTCTATTTTTTTTATTAAAAATAATGGTTTAAAATTATGTCAAAAGAGAATAAAAAGCAATCTGATAATGTGAAACCCGTAAATGTACTTTCTTTTGAAGTGACCTTTGATAATCCAATTAAAGATGTGTTTACTGCTTCTGCCCCACTCTCAAGTTGCGGTTGGATTCAGACAACTGAAGGGGTTGTATTAATTGATACATTATTAGCTAGACGTTGGGCTAAGAAAGTTAAAGAACGAATCAAAGATAAAATAAAGTATATAATATTCACGCATGGGCACCTAGATCACGTTCTAGGCGCCAATGTCCTCGTGGATGATAACCCTGAGGTTATTGCAAGTAAGTACTTACCAGATCGGTTAGATAAATATCAAATGTTAGCCCCATATCAAGCTAGGAAGAATGCTCAACAATTTAATTTCCCCGAGGTTGTTCAAAAGTTAGATGTGATATATCCTACTAAAACATTCCTCGGAGATATGACTTTTTCATTAGGAGATAAAACCTTTGAACTTCACACAGCACGAGCGGAAACTGATGATGCCGTATGGATATACGTACCAGAACTCAACGCTGCTTTCATAGGAGATTTGATGATTGGAAGCTTTCCCAATGTAGGTAATCCGTGGAAACCCACCCGTTTCGCATTGGATTGGGCAAAAGAGTTAGAACGAATAAGGGAATTAAAGCCGGAATATATTTTTTATGGTGGAGGTGGGACATTTATTAAAGGCGAAAACGCTATAAGAGGTATAAATGATCATATTGAAGTCATTCGCTCTCTACATGATCAAGTAGTTGATCATATCAACAAGGGAACACACATAACTGAAATGATCCACGAAGTAAAGATACCTGAACACTTAAAAAAAAGTCCCTTTCTTCAAACAAGCTATTCAAGACCAGAATTTTTCGCGTTTAACGTATATCGCTGGTATCACGGCTATTTTGACGGTAATCCTGCTCACCTCTTACCAAGGCCCGAAAAAGAAGTTATGGGTGAAATTTTCAACCTTATAGGAGACCCTGATAAAATACTAGATAGCGTTCGAGAGCTTTTCAACCAAAACCAATCACAATTGGCATTAGAAGTGTTAGATGTTTTAATTCAAGCAGATCCAGAAAATATTGAAGCAAGAAAGATGAGAATTAAACTCCTTGAAAAGATTGGCAAAGAAGATTATTGTTTAATGTCTCGAAACACATGGTTTTACTTTATTAAAAAGGATAAGGATTTTATTAAGTCAAAGGAAAAGTAGTACATTTAATTCTTTTTTTTTTTTTATAGGTTTGTCGACTGTCAAAATAATAAAAAAGAGAAATTTTATGGATAAAATACTAAAATATTAGAAAATAGTTATATTTCTCCTAATTTAAAGTCATGTACATCTTATTTTTCCTGGAAAGGAGCATCTGATTATTCCTTTCTAAGTCTCTTAAAGATATCAGTGACAATTTTTTCAACATATTGCCGCCTTTCAGAGGTTTCTACATATGGATCAGCAATTTTTCCAGCTTTTTCAAGTTCATCTGCTTCTTCCTTAGAGACTATTATGTTTTCACCATTTTCATTGGTCACAACACAACCCGAATTTGTTAATATACGATAATTTTCAGCAGTCTCATCGTGATCGCCCGAGCAAATTAATTGGCAGTTTCCACATGTTAGAATGAAATTTTCTGTAAATGTATTTGATGCAATCTCCCCTGATGAGATATATTCTTGAGCGATTTTATTCTGCATTAATTTAGACTCAGCATAACTCCATTCTGGTTGGCTTATCTCGAGTTGATCCAGTAAAGCACTAAACTTACTTCTATCTTCCGCCATATCTATTCGTGTGCCATGGGTTCCAAGAATTTTCAAATTAGTTTTTCTAAAAAATTCAGAATACTTTGAGATTTTTGCTGCTAAATTATTTGCTATCTGACCTCCTGCTGAAACAACTATCCCTTCTGCTTTTT
>JABUBN010000258.1_pt1 | contig 15229 bp, 13 predicted proteins | sample 7240341 | NCBI WGS metagenome assembly JABUBN01 (sample SAMN07256345, study PRJNA390944) | subsurface metagenome | isolation source: Methane hydrate marine sediment | place: Pacific Ocean: Eastern North Pacific, ODP site | reverse complement strand
TCATAGCCATCTCTGTCGTTTCTTAATTCTCCTATGGAATGACGGGCGATATCAAGTAGAGCGGATGCTTCGGCTTCTAACACTCCGACGGACATCCTCTGAGCTTGAGAGAGATTCCGCGATTCTCCCTTCAATAAAGTAAAATCGATTATCAAGTGAACCGCTATACTATACATATGTTCAGTCTGCTTGAGAAAATTAGAAAATTCCCATTGATTTTTAAACAGTTCGATTAAGTATTGCTCATTTTCTTGTACAAACGCAGGTGATTTTACATTGAAGAAAAACTCATAGTAATAAAGAGTATTGAGGCAATTGTAAAATACAGGAAAACTAATTGCATCTGTAAGTAAATGCAATCTCAACAACTTTAATATCTGATCTCTGTTTCCGACGTCTAAGTCTCTCAATAATCTCCCGATTTCAATAAATAGCTCTTTCTCTTCAATCCCGTTTTTGTTGAGAACACGTTTGTATATATAGTTATAGACTCCCCGTAGCTCATAAAAGCGATGCCAAAAATTAAATGAATTGGGAGTCCTTCTCATCGAATATGTGGTGCCAAATCGAAGCAACGTGGCAAAGCTGGGATAGAGTTTATCAGGACGTAAGAGCATTTTAATATGTTCTCGAGTTATTGTATTGGGAACTTGTAAGAACAATTCGGCTTCATTGTTATCAAATCGTTCGATAACAGCTTCAATCTTAGCATCTTCTACTACATTACTATAAGTAAGATATCGGCCACAAATCCCTTCATTTTTTACATCGGAAATCGGGATCGATACTAATCTGCTTATGGGATGAGGGGAAAATAGACGGAATACCCCTTTGCTTACACTTGAAGTATCTAATAAAACAGCTACTAAATCTTTCGAATCTACTGCCAATCGAAAAAGCTGGTGGGCATGGATGATCTTTAACTTTCTACGTATTTCTGGGGGAATCGCAATATTTCCCTTGTAAACCGTGTAAAGAAGCAGAGATTGTAAGAGAGACTTCATAAACTTGAATTTATCATTTAAGCTGCTGATTTTCTCTTTTTTTAGACTGGTAATCCCTGGAAGAAGAGTATTATCTGCAAGTTCAGGTAAGTTTACATGGTGTTCAATATCTATAATTGTATCATAATCCATGGCATATAATAGGTGGATCCCTCGAGAGCCGCTAAAGATCATTTTAAAGGAAGGAAGTCCCAAATCTTGTGCCACGTTGTTTATTGCATTTGTTATATTTATAGTTAATTCCCATATAATCTGCCGTGAAAACATGCTAGAGAGAAGTGAGGGGATATCGATATCAACGAGTATATAGAGGATATCATTGTTGGTACTTCTTACACTTAAATAAATTCCAGCAATATCGTTTTCTTTAATAATCTCTTTATATTTTTCATAGGGGGTATTTTTCGAGATTAATTGGTGGAATTTCATTTTTGTACCTTTCATTGAGACGGTTCTTCGCTTCAAGGGAAATTTATCCGATTTTGTGATATCTAAGGTTATCTCCGCATTGCCATGAAACTTTTCGGGAAACATATAGGTCTTTAAGATTTCATAGTACTTAGGATGCTTAAGATAATCGATATCGTCAGTCGTTAAAAATTGCTTTAATTCTTCGAACTTTTTGCGTCCTAACTCATGTTCTAAAATTTGATCATAGTCATTTTTTCCTTTATCCTGGATATATCCTTTGGCGATGATTTGTTGAGCAAAGGTAAATTCTTCAAGTGCCCACATTTCTATAAACGCAATTATATCACGGAGTTCTAATAGCCTTAAATTAAATTCCATTGAGACGATATCCATTCGGTTGCTTTCTCTGGTGTGAGGACTTTTTACAAGGTATTCTAATCGTTGGAGTTTTATGCCATCTTTAAATACATAATAGCGATCAATGGTGTAGTTTAGTTTATTCATTAGATTTGTGATTGCATATTTAATCATATCTTTGGTTTTATCGATTGTAGCTTCTGTTTCATGGCTTTTAATAACCCCTTCTTCATAGAGATTAGTAATAACATCGATATCAGGACTTTTTATTTCCAACTGAATTTTTATTTTCTGAATAAGGGCATATAGATCATCTTTGCCTCCCATAAGTTCTGTTTTTAGCTTCTCAATAAAGTCGCTAAAATCAAAGTTGGAACTTGAGATATCTTCCAGTAAATAGTCAATCCTCGAAGTATAATATAAGCTCATCTTATACCATTCCCTCCAGCTTTTTGTTCTCGAGCATGTTATGCTGTAAAAAAGTATTTAAGTCATCTTGGAAGTCGTTATCTACCAGTACGTTAAAATATTTGACTAATAGCAACAATTTACACAAGAGAGATATACCAAAATTCTTCATATTAAACTCAAGCGTATTTTGTTTCGACTTGAGTACATCTTGTATATTTGACTTCTGAAGATCAGCTTGAAATTTCTTGTAGGAATCTTCAAAAAGGAGTTTAAGCTCTTCCTTAGTGGTAATTACTGGAGATGCTTGAGGAGGAGATATGCCTGGAGAATGGGTATTATCACTTTTAGAAGGCTTCCCTTTTTGAAGATTCCCGTGTGCCACTCCCTGAATTCTATCGGTTGTGCGCATGGAATTTTCTATACTATTTTTCTGAAGCTCGAGAAATGTGTATGTCTCATCTACGGTGAAACTTAATTTAGGTTTATCTTTAAAGTAAATTATTAACGAGCGAAAGGTTATTTGACTTTCATGGGGTTGAATTATATTCTCAAGCGGAAAAAAAAGAGTAAAATAGTGAGGATAATATTCAATATTTCTGTTATAAATCCTACATTGCTCTTTCACCTTCTTGAGAGGATCGTGTATTAAACTAATTTCATAAACAACAGTAACACTCTTTAGATGATCAGGAGTGATTTGTTGGCGCTCATCCCCTTCTGTTCTTTCACAAAAAATCGAAATACCACCGTCTATATGAAACTTAATACTAGTTATCTTCATACTTTTTTTACCTATGAATTTTGGCGATTATCCTAATTTCTTAAGATAGCCAAGATTCTAAAATGGGCTTTTTAAAGTACGAGAATATTTTCTATGGGTGATCCTAAATCGTTAAAAACAGAGAGGAGAAGCTGTAAGGATTTATTTCATAAAAGAATAAAAGATAAAAAGGAGGGGAGAATGGCACACAGTCACGAAAAGAAAGTGAATTCGCCAAAATTCATAAAGTGCCACAAACCCCCCGTAGTTGAGTATTAAAATAGAGTACAGACATGATACGATTTCATTCCCTAAGATAGAAATTATATGATTATGTATAGTATACCTATATAGTATTAATGGAGTTATTTAAACCCCAAGAGGAATGAAATTTATTATAATTTTTTATTTAAAAATATACACGCAAATTAAGACTAACTAAAGTCTTAAAAAGGATTCTATTTAAAAAATAATTAACCATAAATTTGTTATAATGAGAATGATGAAAAGACAAAAATGATCAAATATGAAAAAAACAAAATTAGTAGGTATTTCTCTTTTAGGGACATTACTGTTCTTCTCATTTGTAAATATTTCTCATGCTCAACCCAGCTATGTTGGAGTAAAGACTGGTGATACATATACGTGGGGAATTAAACGAGAATATCTACAAAGTGTTAATCAAACATATGTTTATAAATATGGCAAAGACGGGTGGAATATAGTTTACGGTGTTATCGATGGGTTGCTTACTGTTCTTACCGGCTATAATATAAGCGAATGGGTCGGAGCTTCTTATCGAGTTAAAGTAACGAATATGACAGAAGAAATGCCAACAAGGGGCGGTACTCCAGGAGGAGTAGGAATTTATACTAATAAATATATTAAAACAAAAACAACTAGTTGGCTTCTTGTGCATAGTGACTCATGGCCAAGTTTCCCTAGTACGTGGTTATGCGATCCAGATCCAGCGAATTTTAATGAAAGCACTTGGGATTGGTATATCTCATTTCTTCGACCATATCTTATTCCTACAGAGTTTCTTCCCTTAGGAATAAATTATTTTACATTAGTGCGCTATTTGAACAAAAACCTCCAAAGTTTATATCCGTTCTTTCCAACTAACACCACAGTAACTACTTTTGGTGCTCTTGGTTTCGAAATAACTATTCCAAGTTCCTATTTAGAAAATATAGCGCAAGTAGCAGCAGGATCACTTGAGAATTTTGAGATTAATATACAATATCCTGAAAATGGCGTTTGTGGTCCACTAAGATATCGTTATGGGCGCACTCTTTTTGAATTTGGTTTAGTTTCAGGGGGGGAAGAAATCCCTGGATACACTTTATCGATAATTTTAGGAACAGGAGCAGTGGGCATAATATCTTTAATCTATATTATACGAAGAAAAGACCGCTTAGAGTAAATATTCTATAACTTACTTTTTTTCTTAATTTATTTCTACAAAGTTTATTTTTTATAGGCTTTATCCAGTACCTATTTTTTTCCTTAGTAATGAAATGGCGATGGCACTGCTTACCTGCTGTTTCTGGATAAAGTCAATAAGGAGCTCATTGTCAATCGTGCTCACATCAATGTGTTCGACAATTTTTTCTATTTCGTTCCCAATCTCTAAGACGTGTTTTTCGATTGCCTTTCCTATTTTGCGATGAATTCCCCACGTTCCCAAGAATCTCTGTTCCATAGGATTGGTTGGGATGATTACTTTCCTAATTTTCTCGCGAACCGTCTTGCGAACCAAATCAGATATATTTTTATATTCTGTAAGGTCTACGTAATGCTGATATAATGCTAATTCTTCTGGAAGCATACGTATCGTGAGTGTTTCACCTTTAGGCTTTTTTGCGTTCTCTTTTTCCAAGACATCCTCAAGCTTTTCTAAGACCTCATCATCTATCGCAACAATTTTTTTCACTACCATAGAAGATCAATTGTGTTAAAAAGATATAAAATTTAATATCCCACTTCTTATCAAAATTTGGCATAATTTCGCTCTCTTTTTATCTATATAAATTTTTTCTTTTTTGGGAGGAACCATTCCAAGTTTTTCCTTAAAGGAAATTATGATTAAACAACATATTAATATAGCTACCACCATATTAAAGATTTGAAATAACCAATAATCTGAACTTACACTTTTAATTAATGCATAAAAAAAATTTCCAAAATAATAAAATAAAAAAAAAAATAAAATTATTAATATACTTACTATGATATATTTAGAAATATTCTCGTTATGTAGTCTAATTATTCTTCACTTTCTTGGATAATTTTTACGACCATTTCAATTATTATAATTATAGAAGTTATCCACCCTATTAAAACTAATGTTCCTCCAATTATATTTCTTACGCAACATATAATCCAACTCCAAGCATAATATATGCAAATCCCCTGGCACTGCTCTCAAGATAGGTTAATATTGAACTAAAGACAGCTACATAACCACCTGCTACACCCATACCAATCCCAAAATAAGTAAATCCATCAATTAAAAAATCACCAATAGATGATCCACTACTTTGTTGAGGAAACCCCACAGATGATTGGCTAGGTCCATTATTTGTAAAGTTATAAAATAAATCCTCAGGGTAATCTGTGAAATTTAGATTTGGTGAAAACCCGTTTGAGACGTAATCAATCTGAAAATGAGGTGTGCCAAATTGAAGTTCAATAGTCGGAATGTAAAAACACAGGAAGTTATTATAATCTACACCAATATTATATACTAAAAATAAATCGATATCGCCGGTAGTTTCTACTCTATTAATAGAGATATCTAAATCATAATCCATGAATATTTTTAATGCAAGGAGAACTCCAGTTGTTATAACGAACATTGCAATCACTAATATCAGAGTAAACATGAAGATTATCCAAATAAGAATCAAAAGTAGAACTCGAATTATTAACCATAGTATATATGCTAATATGGGTAAGATATCCATGAAAATCTCCACAACGAAATCTATGATCAGCATTATTAATTCCGCAAATCCCATTCCAATGGTAATTATAACTCCTACAATTGCCATTCCAATAGTTTTCAATGGTGCCCAGAACCAATCTTCGAAGGTTTTAGGTTTCGAGCCCATAAGTGAATTCTCAAAATCGCAGTACCAGAGGGAAGGGAGGCTTAAGTCTTATGTTGCACGTAATTTTAAATCCAAGGTGTTTATCTGTCAAGAATAAATTCTGAAATATTCAAATTTACTTTACAGTTAGGACAAGTAATTAATTTTTCATGGGAATCTATATCTTTTCCGCAAGAATAACAAAACTTTTGAGAGCTTCTTAAATCTTCTAAATTCTTCTGAATTCTGCCAACGGCAATATTGTAGGAAAGGTATTCATATATCGCAACACCTACAGGTATGAGACTATATAGAGTAACATAACCCCAAATTACATTAATATTAAGCTCTAAAAAATCATATACATATAATGCCATAATGACTAAGACAATTAACCATCCCAAATAAGCTAAAAAGAGAAAAATTAATCTATAAACCTTTAATTTTTTTAAATTCATATTATATTTCCCTCTAAAATTTATCAAGTGATAAAAAACTTTACCTCTTTTTTTATTATAATATTTGTATTATTAATTTCAACTCATTTAATTTAATATAGAGAATTTCGGTTTTTAATATTTTTGATTGAATAAATAAAAAAAAATAAATAATTGGATTATATTCTTGACTTCAATTAGTTTCTCCGAATATTAACCAGATTATAAATAGAGGTATGAAAAGACATGCAACAAGGGCTAATTCACCTATAAAAAGTGCTCTACTAATTCCAACTGAATGAGGGTTAATAAAAGAGATTAACGTGCCTGTAGTTAGACTGGCAAGAATAGATATAATAAAACCTAATAATACGGCGAGTAAATGCGTTGTAAGTAAATCATTCTCTACTGCGATAATATATGTAAATGTAGAAAAGTATAATGCAAAAAATATTAAAAAGCATGCTGTAGCACCCCATACTCCAAGCAGTAGAAGAATATTGCTGATATACATTATTGTTCCAATTACACCTATTTCTGGTGCGTATTTTTTTAACTCAACTTTTATAAAATGTGTAATTATTTCAATTATGTCACCGGCCCATGATTGATAAAAACTTGCGATTTTAATTTCGAGATATACGTTGTTTCCTTCCCTAGTTTTCATGATAATTGCAGGCACTTTCATATCAAATGATTGTTTGTATTCCCATGTAATTATTATTTCAGAAACAAATTCATATTCTTCAATAACTAATATAATGCTATTCCCCTTAAAAGATACTGTAGCATTAATTAATTGTGTGATTAGAGGGACAATGGTAAGATTTATTATCATTAATATGGAGACAAAAAATAGCATGAATGCAAATATAATGAACATGAATATAAGTAAAGCAACGCGAATTATCAACCACAGTATATAAGCAAATATTGGTAGTATATCCATTAAAATTTTCACAACCAAATCTATGATCAGCATTACTAATTCCGCAAATCCCATTCCGATGGTTATAAAGAAACCGACAATTGCATTTCCAATAGTTTTCAGCGGTTTCCAGAACCAATCTTCGAATGTCTCAGGTTTCGAGCCCATCGCAGAATTTTCAAAATCGCAGTACCACGGAATTAAGCCTAACACAGAAAATGGCAGATTCATCATTACCGCTGCTGTACTATTCTCTTTAGTAGAAACATAGCTATAAACAATCGCAGTTTCATTGGTCGTTTCATTAACAAGGCATTCAAGCAGTAAATTCAGAACTTCCATAGCATCTTCCGAAGAAATGTCGAATCGAATGATGATAAAGTCAATCTCTTCGCACGCTTGTACGGTATTGCCATCCCTTCCTACTGAAATGAACTTGAATATCTCATCATCATCGCTATAAATTGGGGTTTCACTAAGAGTCTCGTTTTGAACGCGAGCATTGAAAATAGTTTCGGTGAATAAGCTGGTAGGGATAACTATAGTATTCAGCCCTTCTTCAAATGGGGTACCCGAACCGGAATCATTTACATATAGCATTATGACGTTCATCCGCTCTTGTTCTTGATAATGCCCATTAAACACAGTGCCATTAGTTTCATAAATCGCAATCGTGTTGGCTTTTTCAACCCCGATAGTTTCAACATTGACTTTTGCAACGAGTAAAGAATTTAATTTCTTATATTAAGTTCAATAAGATAGAATAAAGTTATTTAGAAAATCTCTACTCTCAGAGCAAATATTAAGATTCCCTTCCATATAATTAAATATAGCTTAATATAAATTAAAAGAAAAAGACAACAATATAAAAATAAATAGGAGAGTGAAATAAAAATATGGTTAATATTGAGGAAATGTTAAAGGAAGCTCTTTTTGATTCTGTGGTATATTGTCCTTATTGCGAACATGGAAGCTTAGAACCCGATTATGACAAATGCCCCAGCTGTCAAAAACCTAACCCATTACGAAAAGGGGGATTTATTTGAGAGGGGAAGGATTTAATGAATGGTTTCAAACATTTTTAGAGGAAAAGGAATTATCCGATGTTGTGTTTGAATTTGAGAATAATGCAGGGTGGAATTATATTCCAATTGAGGTTATCCAAGAATATTTATCTTTTTGCAATGAAGAGGTTCAGAATAAAATAAAGATCGACTTAGTAAAAACAGATTTTTGCAACATGAACATCTTAAAGTACCTCGAATACATCGCGAAAGGAATCGGAAATAGTTAATAAAACAATTATCTTATTTTTTTTTCCCAGCGAATCCAAGAACGAATGTAGCTCCTTCCTTAATTTCAACCGAAAGATCATCTATCACAATTGTACTTCTTTTGCCTTGAAATCTAGTTGCGATATGCATACTAGAATTTTTCGCAAATGTATTCCTTTTTAACCAAAATATTCACTTTTTTAAATTTTGATAGCTTTAAAATTTGTTGATTAAATTAAATACTAGAATTCTACCATATTAATATTAATTTTATTTTTTAAAATATCTGCGGATTTTTATACATTATCTAATCATCTTACATCTTTTTTATTTCGAAATCAGAATATCTCTTTAGTTTATGGATTTTAAGACATAAAGTTAAATAAGTGAGAATATCACTGAAAAAATCTTTTATGAAGTTCTACATTAAAAAAATATATTAAAAAGTAACGTGAAAACTATGGGGAAAAACGAGATTAATGAAGGAGATTATGCACCATTATTTAAGTTAGAATCATACAACGCAGGGATAATTGATTTAGTAGAATTAAGAAAAGATAAAATTGTTTTAATTTTTTCAAGATACTTTGGATGTCCTATTTGCCAGAGCGACCTCAAGACTTTGCTGGAACGTAAATCTGAGATTGAAGCTAAAGGAGTAAAGATATTATACATCACACAATCTGGTGAAAAAGTAGCGAAGGAATATATTGAAAAAGAAAAGATTGACTTTCCCGTTATTCCGAGCTCAAAAGATGAACTATATGCAGAGTATGGCTTAGGATTAATGACATCTGAGGCTGTTAAGCAAATTCCGCTTAAATTAAAAGATGTTAGGAAATATGGTTTTGAACATGGGGAGTATGAAGGTTGGGAAAAACAAGGACCGGGGCAGTTTGTAATTGATGAAGAGGGAAAGGTCATCCATGCTCAAAAGGGGTGGTTGGATGTGGATAGTCTTCTTGTTGTGTTATAAATACTATGTCTCAAATCATAAAATAAAGAAATATTTTTTTTTATTCAATTTATTCATTTATCCGACTTAATTACAGGGAAGTTGAATTGAGTATATTATCTAAATATTACTTACTTTCAAAAGATCAAGCCATATGTTTTTAATATATATGTGGATATTTCTCTGCTATTACCAGAGAAACACATGAAAAACATGGGAAAAATTACTTAAAACTATATGTAAGAATAAAGATGATGTTTAGTTCAAACTTACAGGAATCTGAACAAGTTCTTAAAAAAATCCATAATGCTTGCCAAGTTAAATCTCCTCAATATTCTCATGATTGTCAAGATTGTAGATATAGACATAAAGGGATTTGCAATATATCTTTTGAATGTAATACTGACAATTATATTAATGATAAATCAATAAATCTTGAAGAGAAAATAGAAATAATGAAAATTTCCAGATTAGAAGATTTAGAACCCGCGTTAAATCTTAAAAATTTGTTTTATGAAATAAAGGTAAATAAAAATACTAAAAAATCAGCAGAATTCTTCCCACAAAAGGCAAAATACGATAATTTTAAACTGCTTACCGATATCCAGAGGGTGTTACAAAAATGCAAACATCTAACAAATAAAGATAGGTTAAACTATTGTAATACTCAACGTTATTTCATGAAGTTATATTTGCGTGAAATTAACAAGCCTAAATAAATTATTTATTACTTCGATTCAATAAAGATACTTAACTTCTTTTTAGGTTCATTTTGTCTTTTTAAGTAATTTCAAAAAAGTCTTAAATAAAGATAAATACAACTAATACTAATCCTTTTAATTTTAGATATGAAAGGGTGGTATTTTGTTAAGTGAAGATCCTTATGAAATCCTAGCAAAAAAATTAGACTCATCAGTACCCAGATTGTCACCAGCTGGGCGAAAAGGTAATATTCCAAAAGGTTGGGTAGATTATTTGAGAGTGTTAATAGAGGCTGAGGATGTAAAGTATCTAGTAAAATTAAATGTTTCTCCAAAATCAATGACTTTATCACGTTTTGCAAAAAGAATAAAAAAATCACAAGATGATGCACTTAGAATTATTGAAAGATTAATTGATCAGGATGCTGTTTGGAAGAGTGGTACAAAAGAACCAAAATATTCAATAAACATTACACCACTTCTCCATAACTTACCAACAATTAGATATTTTGAATTCTCTGAAGAAAAAGCGAAGAAATTGGCAGAATTAAGCAATAAGAATTTTGTGGAAGATGAATGGTATAAAACGTATAGTGGATCTCCCGAAACTCAAACATTTCGAGTTATTCCAGTTCAAAAGTCCCTAAAAACTCAGACTTTAATAATGCCATATGATGAAGTAAAAAAATAATCGATAATGCTCGATATATTTGCTTAGCAAAATGTATGTGTAAAACTCGTACTGAATTTATGGGAGTTAGAGAATGCAAAAATAAATATCCATTGGAGACGTGTATGCCTTTAAACCAAGGAGCAAAATATTATATTGAAAGAGGGATTGGACGAGAAATCAGTAAAGAGGAAGCAAAAGATTTATGTAAAGAATTCAATAAGATGGGATTAATTCATACCACAGAAAATTATTCTGATGATACACACACTTTATTATGTAATTGTTGTCCTTGTTGTTGTAATCCTTTAGGAGGAATCACGAAATGGGACAAACCAAACTCTGTTGCCGCAGCAAATTATATTGCTGAAGTAAAATTCCCTAAGGAATGTGAAAGATGTGAAACTTGCGTTAATATATGTATCTTTACAGCAATCAAATTGAATGAAGATGGTCCAGAGATTGATAATGAAAAATGTATGGGATGTGGAGTGTGTGTCGTGAATTGTCCCTCAGGTGTTATTGATTTAAAAAGAATGGAGAAGGAAGAGACACCAAAAAGTTTTCTTGAATTAGGATTAAAAATAGGAAAAGAAATGGATTAAAATTTAAGAATTAAATTTCTAAATAGATAAGATGGTTCATAAATAATATTTTTTAACCTCTGTTATAACTAAGTCAATTAAATCTTTAGCATTCCTTATCCCATAGAAGGTTACTTTATCCAGAAGGGCCTTAAATTTGTCTTTTGGTATTTTAGATGCTCCTATGAAAAACCCTACAATTTTATGACCTCTTTGAGCTAAATCAATCATAATTTTCTTTGACTTACTCCAATTATAGATACCAAAATCCGTAATTATAAAAATAAGGGATTTCCTCTCTGCTTTATTACACTGCTGAGCAATTTCTTTTGTTGGTAGAACCGTACCACCTCCTTGGTATCTTAATAAAATACGTTCAGCTTTTTTAAAATCTGAGGTCCATGGGCAAATATCCGCAACATTTGAGAAATTAATTATACTGAATTTTGCCCCCTTGCTGGCTGCATGATGAAGGGCGGCAAAGGCAGCGATGAGTGCTATGTGATATTGTCCTCTACCTCTTTCTATTCTTGAAGTATAATTCCATCTCATAGAACCAGAAGAATCTAAAACAATTAATAGATCAGGGATTTGTTTTTCAACAAGATGACCCGGGCCTTCTTTAAATGCCCATTTTCTAGTAGTAAGATTAGGAATAATAACAGGACTATTCAATAACGTCTGAACAATATCTAGATCTTCTATTCGATCTCCTATACGCCACACCTCAGGATAGATGGGTAATTGTCCGCTTGGTTTTTCTTCAAGTATTCTGATTTCGATCAAATTCTTTGCTAGACCTCTATACCATGTAGCCAAAGGAATTTCATCTATTAAAATACCAGCTTGTCTCGCAGGTCCACCAAACTCAGAGTACGGGATATTTTTGGCAAATTCCTCTGCTTTTTGTCTTAATTCATCTTCATTACCTTCTTTTAATTTATCAGAATTTTTACTTTCTAGAGGATTATCCATAACTTCTAACACATCTTTTGGAATCTCTATGAATGCACCTCCAGGACTCTTCCTTTTTTCTTTTCCTTTCTCACATATTCCATTTTTACTGATTAACGTAAAAGTATCTTGGATTAAATTGTTCAAATATCTCGCAACAACAGATACTTTTTTCTCCCATGTGGATTCATCTTCAAAGTCTTTAAGGATAACTTTAGATACCTTTTCAGTTAGAGAATCCATATCCTTTAGTGATTCATCATTAAGGATGTCAATATTCCAAATTTTCTCATAAGCTCGAAATAAGAATTTAGTAAAATCACTCATCTTGCCTTTGTTTTTAATGTGTTCATATGTTATTTTTACTTCCCATGTTATCAAATTTGGATATTTTTTGTATAGCTTATAATCAATAATTAAATCCGCAAAGACATTTACAACAATAGGAGCATAATTTTGATTTACATATTCCATCGCAGCCCTAAGTAATTTAGCATTAGTCAAACCATCGTATGGAATAATCTGATAATGTGAAACTTCGTGTAGAGAGATAATATGAAAGTAATCAATATATTCATGATCATCTTTAAATAATGGTGTATTAGCAAGATTCATAGTTATTTCCCATTGATTTTCAGGATCGATATAAAATCCTTCAAAATGGGTATAATCAAATAAATAATTTGGTTCATTTAGAGGAGGATAATAAAATTCAGCAAGGGCTTTATTAAATGCGATTTTAGCTAGTTTTATGATTTTTTTCTCTTTAAAGTTTAAATCTCTACTTTTCACTCTCATTCCTTTTATCCGAATTTGCATTTTAGATTTTTTTTGATTAAAACATTTATTCTACATAGTAGGAGTATAGTCTATTTTTAATTCATTCCTTATAGTAATATAAACAATAATACAATAATAACTTTTAATCTTAATAACTCTTAAATCTTCTAAATTTTAGAGAATAAATATTACATTAATTTTTATAAATTTAACATTTAAGACTTTTGTAGTAATCTCTAATATAATACATTAATTCTATATATTCTTTCCCTCGTTCTGTTAAAAATACTTCAGTTGGATTATGACCATGACCTAATCCAATATTAACTTCTATAAAATCTTTAAAAAATGATTTATTTTTTTTAAGATATTGAAACACAGAGTGACGTTTAATACCCAGATAATCCGCTAAAGAATCATGGGTTATTTCGTGCCCTTTCTGTGTCAATTTATAAAAAGCATCTAAATACCGTTCATAGGAGTCATTTATTTCTCTATTTTTTTTTATTGGATCTCCAGTAGATTCTTTATAACGAAAAAGTATGAATCTCATTTTAACAAGTTTGTGGTCGTTTATAATCCCCGCCACAATATCCTCATCTTCGTAAATTTCTTCTAATAAGTGAAGATAAATCGATGAATAGTCAATTACATTGTGACAATTTTTACAGAGAAACCCCCCTCTTTCAAAATCCAATGCTTTGGCAATTTCAGAACAAGTATAATTTTTATAAAACAATTGTGCTACAGAATTTATATAATCATGATTCTGTTGAATATGAGGATTTTCACGGAAATTATGTTCAAATATATGGTTAAAATCAAAAGCGGGTAAGTGTTCTTTAATATTAAACTCTTGGCATATTGGACATTTTTCTAGGCAAACTTGTTCTAAAATATATCGTTTTTTCAAAAAAGAGATAATAGAATTTCTAGCAGATCTTTTTTTATCTCTAGAAGCGTTCTTGGTTTCATAATGATTATTTACAGAAATCCTGATTAGGATATAAATTAATTGTGTGGGGAGGGAAAAGATATCTTTCCCATTAATGAGATACTTAAAGTAATTAAAATATTTACTATGTTTCATTTGATGATGAACTCGGCACATAAGTACTACCTTATCCAATTCCATTTTTTTTATCAGTTTTTCCAAAAACAATGGATCAGATCTACTCTTTTGATACATTTGAAACATTTTTATTGCTGAATATTCACTTTCTTTTTTTTCCGTATTGTGGTGGTATTCTAGAGAGGTTGATCTTACACTATCTGTATTAATTAATAAGCCTTCTTCATAGCATTTGGGGCATCTACCTCTTCCGTCTATGAAATAAATCCCATTATAGATGTGTTCAATTGTGTATAATTTTATTTTTTGTCCGACAATATTTACATATTCTTGTTTTTCATACTTTTCAGAAAGAGATCTATTGAATCGTTTTGGAAAGTCATAAGGAAATCTTTCTTTTAAAAAATCATAAATCTCGATAACAGAATAATAAAAATTAGTGAATCCATGGAGGAGATTAATATTTTTTTTATATAAATCGTCTACTAAAGGTCTGATCTTAAAGTGAGCTTTAATTCTCAAAGGAACCTGAGAGTATGTAATTATTCCCTGAATCACATTTAATAGATCAGAGAAGTATTTGTTAAACTCATTTTCGTATTGAATTAACATTCTATTGAGTATCTTAATTCCCTCTTGAGTCATTCCTTCAGGAAAGCAAATACAATCATACTTTAAAATATTTTTCTTCAAGAACAAAACAAACTTGAACGTTTCTATTTCTGAATTCTTAATCAATTTGAAAAAATAGAGAAATAAATGACTCCTATGAACGGTATTTAGATGCTTTTTATAAATTGACACAGAAAGGGCACGAAATAACCCATGATTCTTTA
>JABUBN010000257.1_pt1 | contig 15255 bp, 16 predicted proteins | sample 7240341 | NCBI WGS metagenome assembly JABUBN01 (sample SAMN07256345, study PRJNA390944) | subsurface metagenome | isolation source: Methane hydrate marine sediment | place: Pacific Ocean: Eastern North Pacific, ODP site | reverse complement strand
ACAAAAAAGACGCTTTTGCAGTTTGTTCTTTATGGTGATCCAACATTCAGGCTGAAATTTCAGGGTAAGAGGTAAGGAGAGATCGTGATTGGTTCAAGGAAGATAAACATAATAAAGAGAAAGATTTCAAAGGAATTTCCTGAATTTAAAGGCGTTGAACCAAAGATAACAGAAAAACTGATAAGCCCACAAGACACCATATACAGAAAATTGTCGCTGGGTAGAGCAAAACGGATTAGAAGAATTTTCAGATTGAAATTCCAGAGAAGGATTGAAACAGCTGATCAAGTAGAGATTGAGAGAATTTTAACAGTAACCCTCGATGAAAAGGGTGAAATAATGAAGATAACAGAATCACGATGATTAAGGGAACTGAAGATACGCGATATGCATATGTAAATGGCATTGTTCGGGCAAGGGAAGCAAGATTACTCACCAGGACCCTTTTTGACCGACTTATTGCCGGAACACTAACAAATTTTAATACAATTCTGTCTGATACTCCATATATCGGGTACAATAATATACCTGCTGGTCTTGCTATGGAAGAGATTGAAATTAAAAAATTCTTTAAACGATATTGTATTACCCCTGAGGTTCTGTCATTTATTGATTGGCCTGAGCAGATCCATAATCTAAAGGTTAAGTTAAAACAGGGTAGTGAAGATTTAATGTATCTACAACAAGAATCAGAAGTTGAAACCTGGCATGAGGTTATTGAAGAGATAGAAAGATTTGCAGTAGACAAAGATCCTTTTATCCTTTCGACAAATCTCGATAAAATCTTATGTAAATATTTATATGAAAAAGCAAAATTTGCACTATTTTTTGATGAGTACTTTCAACTCTATTTTGACCTTGAAAATATCCGCAGCTTTTTCAGAGCGCGCCAATTTGAGAATAGCCAGGAGATCTTTAACCAGGTTTATATAGCTTTAGGCAGCTTTGACAAAAGGTTTTTTATTGATAATTTAAATGTCGATTATGAACATTTAGGTAAGAATTTTTTTACCACACCATTCGTATCAATTATAGAAAAAGGGAGTGCATATATCAAAGAATATCATTCTTTTTTAAAATTAGAAAGATTATGTGAAGAGATGAGAACAGGATTTCTAATACAGGCAAGGAAGATGACATTTGGCATTGAACCATTATTTACATATTACCATTTTAAAATAAGTGAGATTAAAAAATTGCGCCAGGTATACTGGGGGAAAATGAATGAAGTTTCTGTTGATGAGTTGAAAGAGAGTATTTCTGATGTCTGGTAAAACTTTAGCAATTGTAGGTAAGCAGGAAACAATTATGCCATTTCTTGCTACGGGCGCTGAGGTGGTTTATGTGAAGAAAGGAGAATGTGTTAAAGTGGTTGAAGAGTTGATTGAACGAGGTTTTAAGATAATCTTTTTTACTGAAGAATTTATTGATGAGTTGAGTGAAATATTATTAAATTATCGAACCGAAACCGTCCCTTGTTTAATCCCCATTCCGACAGGAAGAGGAAAGACAAAACTCGCAATAGAAAGGATAAGGGGTGTGATAAAAAAGGCGGTTGGTGCTGATGTCTTTTTGGAGGAAAAATGAGAAAAGGTGAAATAACTAAAGTATCAGGACCGCTTGTTGTAGCAAAGGGAATGACTGGAAGTAAGATGTATGATGTGGTGCGGGTAAGTGAAGAACGGTTAGTTAGCGAGATAATTGAGCTTTCTGGAGATACGGCATCAATCCAGGTTTATGAGGAGACATCTGGTATTGGTCCTGGAGAGCCGGTATACATGACTGACCATCCACTCTTTGTCGAACTCGGTCCGGGACTCATTGAATCAATCTTTGATGGAATTCAAAGACCTTTGGATATAATTAGGGATCAGACCGGTGATAATATTAGTCGGGGTATAGAGATACCGGCATTGGAGCGTGATATAAAATGGCATTTCAAACCACTTGTGAAGAAAGGCGACGTGGTTAAACCGGGAGACATTATTGGTGAGGTAAAAGAGACCGTGCTGGTTATCCATAAGATTATGATGCCGCACCATACTGAAGGTAAGGTTAAAACTATTAAACAAGGTGAGTTTTTAGTTACTGATACTATATGTGAGGTTGAAACAAAAAATGGGCTTGTTTCTCTAACCATGCTACAACGCTGGCCAGTTCGTCAGCCAAGGCCATATAAAGAGAGACTTGCCCCGACAGTTTTGCTGCCAACCGGCCAGAGGGTCATTGATACATTTTTTCCAATAGCAAAGGGCGGCACTGCTTGTTGCCCTGGTCCCTTCGGTTCTGGGAAGACTGTTATCCAACACCAGCTGGCAAAGTGGGCAGAGGCAGAGATAATCGTTTATATTGGTTGCGGGGAACGTGGTAATGAAATGACGGATGTGCTCATGGAATTTCCCAAATTGAAGGATCCATTATCTGGTGAACCGCTCATGAAAAGGACTGTACTTATTGCTAATACCTCAAACATGCCTGTGGCGGCAAGAGAAGCTTCGGTTTATACCGGCATTACAATAGCCGAGTATTTCAGGGATATGGGATATTCAGTTGCCGTGATGGCAGATTCAACCTCGCGTTGGGCTGAGGCAATGAGAGAGATTTCCGGACGATTAGAAGAGATGCCTGGCGAAGAAGGCTATCCAGCTTATCTTAGTGCCAAGGTCAGTGCATTTTATGAACGGGCAGGTAGAGTGAAAGCTCTTGGTGAGCCTAAAAGGCAGGGTGCCTTGAGTGTCATAGGTGCAGTTTCTCCGCCGGGTGGTGATTTATCAGACCCGGTTGTTCAGGCAACCCTTCGTGTTGTTAAGGTTTTCTGGAGTCTTGAGGATAAGCTGGCTTATCAGCGTCACTTCCCGGCAATCTCATGGTTAAACTCATATTCCCTTTATATAGATGATATCAGCGAAGAAATAAATAAGAAGGTCGGAAAAGATTTTACAGATTTATCAAAGGAAGCAATGCGTCTTTTAGAGCAGGAAGCTGAACTCCAGGAGATTGTGCGGCTCATAGGCGTTGATGCATTATCGCCTGAGGATAAGTTGATTCTTGAAGGAGCGCGTTCTCTGCGCGAAGATTTTTTACACCAAAATGCATTTCACGAAGTTGATACATATGCCTCCCTCAAAAAACAATATATGATGCTTTCTGTATGTTTATTCAATTACAATAAGGCAAGGTATGCATTGGCAAGAGGTGCAGTATTCAGCGATATAATAAAGATGGAGGTTCGCGAAAAGATAGCGAGGATGAGATATCTGCCGGAAACAGAGATTGATAAGATTGATAAGATAAAAGATGAGATTGTCAAAGGGTTTGATATGCTTATTAAAGGGGAGAATATCCGGGAGAAAAAAGAAGAGGTAGAGCAAGATAAAAAAGAGAAAGTAGAAGAGGCTGCTGGGGAAGAGAACGAAAAGAAAAATACAAAGGGAACCATAGAATCAAGGGAGGAGAAATGATAAAAGAATATAGCAGTATTCTGAATGTTGCCGGTCCTCTTTTGCTTGTTGAAGGCGTAAAAGATGTAAAGTATGAAGAACTGGTTGAGATTTACACTGGTTCGGGTGAAAAGAAAAGGGGTAGAGTTTTAGAGGTTGACAAAGATAAGGCATTGGTTCAAATATTTGAAGGTTCTACGGGCATCGATGTACAGAATTGCCGTGTGAGATTTCTTGCGCGGACCTTGCACATTGGTGTGTCAGAAGACATGTTGGGAAGAATCTTTGATGGTCTTGGTCGGCCAAAGGATGGCGGGCCAGAAATTATTCCTGAGGCTATGCTCGATATAAATGGCGCGCCAATAAATCCAACTGCGCGCAATTATCCTGATGAATTTATTCAAACCGGCATTTCATCGATAGATGGAATCAATACCCTGGTGCGCGGGCAGAAACTACCTATATTTTCTGGTTCTGGATTACCCCATAATCGTTTAGCAGCACAGATTGTTCGACAATCAAGGGTACTTGGAGGTGAAGAAGAGTTTGCGGTAGTATTCGGTGCAATGGGTATTACATTTGAAGAGGCAAATTTCTTCATACAGGATTTTAAAAAATCAGGGGCACTTGAAAGAGTAGTTCTATTCTTGAACCTGGCTGACAACCCGGCAATTGAACGGGTTTCAACACCGCGGGTTGCCTTCACAGTTGCTGAATACCTTGCTTTTGAAAGAGGATTACATATTCTTGTTGTGCTTTCAGATATGACCAATTACGCCGAGGCGCTGAGGGAAATAGCTGCAGCACGAAAAGAGATTCCGGGTCGAAGAGGATATCCGGGCTATCTTTATACAGACCTCGCATCAATATATGAACGCTCGGGTCGAATAAAAGGCAAAAAGGGTTCAATTACATTGATTCCAATTCTTTCAATGCCTGAAGATGATAAGACCCATCCTATTCCTGATTTGACTGGATATATTACTGAAGGTCAGATTATTCTTTCGCGTTCTCTTTACCGTAAGAAGATTTCGCCGCCCATAGACGTTCAGCAATCACTGTCCCGGCTTAAGGATAAGGGTATTGGTAAAGGTAAGACCCGGGAAGACCATGCTGATTTGTTTAATCAATTAATCGCCTGCTATGCCCGAGGTAAAGAAGCAGCAGAGTTATCAGTGATTTTGGGTGAAGCAGCATTGTCTGATTTAGATAAGATTTATCTTAAGTTTTCACAGGCTTTTGAAGAAAAATACATTTTACAGGGTGAGGATGAGAATAGAACTATTGAGCAGACTTTAAACCTCGGCTGGGACCTCTTACGTCAGGTGCCACGTAGTGAGATGAAGAGAGTAAGGGAAGAGTATTTACAGAGATATTATGATCACACAGATGACACAGAAAAGTAAAGCACAGATTACACAGATGGGCAATAAAAAGAATTTTCCCTTGAAAGAGATTACCTATCAGATTATTGGTATTGCTATGAAAATTCATAAACAATTAGGCCCAGGATTTTTGGAGGCAGTTTACGAAGAAGCGTTGATTATAGAATTTAGAAAAAATAAAATTGAGTTCAAAAATCAAGTTTCCCTTAACATTTACTATAAAGGTTATAAACTCAAAAAGAAATATCGGGCTGATTTTATTATTAATGATAAAATTCTTGTTGAAGTAAAGAAGATTGGAAGATTAACAAAAATTGATGAGATGCAGATGATAAACTATCTTAAAGCAGCAAATCTTAAAGTGGGGCTGCTGTTAAATTTTGGGGGTACTAGTCTACAATGGAAGAGAATAGTATATTAACCATACGTATAATAATAAATCTGTGAAATCAGTGTTATGAAGTTGGATATTCCTCCTACCAGAATGCAGTTGCTGCGCCTTAAGCGGCGTGGCACAATTGCCCGTCGTGGTCATAAGTTATTAAAGGATAAACAGGATGAATTAATGCGACAGATTCTTGAACTGGTTAACAGAATCAAAGATTCACGGTTAAAGATTGAAGATGAGTTGCGCCGCGCATTTGGCTATTTCTACTTTGCTTCAAGTAAACAATTCCCAAAGGCAACAGATGAAGCTCTTTTAGCGACAACAAAAACTATAGATATAGATTATACTACAGAACGAATTTTGAATTTGAAAATACCAAAATTCAAAAAGAAAATATCGGGTGGTTTAATCAGTTATGGCTTTATGACTACATCCGGTGATTTGGATCTTGCCCTCTTGAAGATTGATCAACTAATCTCCTTGCTTCTTGAACTGGCTGAATTGGAAAAGACGCTCGAACTTCTTGCTGCGGAAATTGAGAAGACCCGCCGGAGAGTCAATGCCCTGGAATACATTCTTATTCCCTCAATTGACGAAACGATTAAATTCATAAAGTTAAAAATGTCTGAGATAGAAAGGAGTGATCTAACACGGTTGATGAGGGTTAAAGAGATTGTAAGGGGGAAGTGAGATGGCTCAAAGAGAGAGAAAAAAATAAGAGGATAAAAGATAAATGGGGAATAATGTCAAATACCCAATTTCAAATGCCAAATGAATCCCGCTCATCTGTAATGGGCGGGGATGAATGTCAAAATCCAAATATCAAAATTTGGCATTTAAGCATTGGGATTTCGATTGACATTGGGGTTTTGGAATTTGTTATTATAATTTAGGTATTTGCTTTATTCGAGGAGGTTTTTATGGTTGAAGGTTTGATTTGCGTTTTAATTTTGTCATTCCTGACTTTAATCTTTGGATTTGTTTGGAACTGGTTGCAGATAATAATCCCTCAAGTGATTTTGAGCGGCGTAGTTATTTATCTTTTAGTACGCGTGCGGGTCAAGATTTCAAAAGCCGAGAAGGAAAAATTAAGGGAAAAAATTGAGGATTTAGAAAAGAAGATTGAAGGTTTAGGCAAAAAATAAGATTAGCAATAAATATTAATGTCTGCAAGTAACTGAACGAAAAAGAGGTTATCTTGTGAAAAAGATTATTATAGCCTTTTTTGTTATTCTATGCGGGTTCTTTTATATTATTAACAAAAATATTTTTGAAAAAAATAGCGCAGGGTTCACATCGCTAATAACTGTATCAAAAAATGAGGATCAATGTTTTAATAAATCATATAGTCAAATTTCTGACTCAATGCTTGTAGCCTGGGATTCAAAATTTAAAGAAATAGGCATAGAACAAAATCCCTTTGCCATAATAATATTTTTTATTAAATATTTTTCTGAATTGGACTGTGAAGATGCTCAGGGTTATTTTTCTTTAAATGAGATATTTTTTAATAAAATCAGTAATTTAAAGAGCAATACTATTGCGACATGTGCAATAATGCAAAAACTGGGATGGGATATTCAATACTTTTACAATAATAAAAGAGAACGCTATCTTGGTATAAATTTTTCTGAAACCTGGAACATAAGAAAAGGGAATTGGGTAGAGAATGATGAAAAAAAATATTATTTAAAGGAATATGATGACTACACTCCAGTGGGCAAATTGAAACTGGAAAATCCAGCATCGACATATTATAGTCTTGGAACTAAAAAAATTGTTCTCAAACCAATACCCCTCATAAACAATTTACCAGGATTTAGTAGTACATCCTATAAAAAAAGATTAATATGGTCGTATAAAGACCGCAGATATGAAATTACTGCTTCAATTCCAGAAGAACAGGTCAAATGGACGGGGAATCTACCGCCAAGTCTTTTTGGCATGATTGCATCGGGAATCAGGGAATTGGAGAATATTCGTATAGTGGGTAAACTTAAATTCCTGTTAGATGAATTTGATGAATATGATAAGGTAAATTTTCTTTTTAAGTTTTGTCAATCCGAGAGTATTTTTATCTATGATAATAAACAATCAATAAAGAGTGTGAGCAATCAATTGATGGAAGGCCTGAATGACTGTGATGGGCGCAGTGTGTTTTTGTATTGTCTGCTCCAGGCAGTCCTTGGATATTCTGATTCTGATATCGTTTTTATTAGCTGGCATAATCATCTGGCATTGGGTTTAAAACCAGAGACTGCTGAGGCTGGAAAAATCTTGAGACAGGATGGTTTTTATGCTGGTGACGGGTATTATATATTGGATGCCGCATATGTTGGAGATACCTATTGGGGCAGTAAGATGAATCGATTCCCGGATGAATGTAAGATAATACGATAATGGTATGGTTGTTTGTTTTACGGCGTAGCAGCCCGTATAGTCTTACGGCATCGTTGTACGGCTACAAATTCGTTAAACGTTTAACGTTAAACCATACGGGTGGCGATGCCGTATAACTATTAACAGTATAAATTATTTCACTATCGGTGACCAGTCCGGCGCGTTGGACGTAATGCCGTTGGTTAATTTACGCTGCCTTGAGCCATCCCAGTTCATTGTATAAAGTTCATATCGGCCACTACGATTTGAGGTAAATGCTATATGCAAACCATCTGGAGACCATGAAGGTTCTTCATTATTTCTATCAAAGGTTAAACGTACAGGTGAAAAATCATAAGGGTCGGTAACATATATCTGTTGAGAGTTATTTTTCTCTCTGGATACATAGGCAATGATATCGCCCCGCGGTGACCATGCTGGTGATGTATTGTAATTGCCGTGAAATGTGAGGCGCCGGACATTACCACCATGGATATCCATAACATAAATTTGTGGGTTGCCACTACGGTCTGATACAAATGCTATTTCACGACTGTTGGGTGAGAATGCCGGTGAGGTATCGATTGCACGATTATTCGTCAAACGATGCAGTTTTCTGGTTTTCAAATCCATAAGATAAATCTCGGCATTACCGTCTTTTGTCAGAGCAAGACAGATCTTCCAACCATCGGGCGACCAGCAGGGCGCAAAATTTAGACCCCGAAATGAAGAAGTTGTTGTAATCTTTTTCTTTACTAAATCGAATAGATAAATGTTCAAGCGGTCTGTTGTGTACGTAGAAAATAAAATTCTTTTGCCATCAGGTGACCAGGAAGGGAAGAGATTAAATCTTTTATTTTTTGTGAGATGGGTGAAATTGAAACCATCATAATCGACCATTGCTAGTTCCTTACCATTTGATATTTTGTACGAAAATACAATTTTTGTTGAAGCAATACCTTTTTCTCCAGTTAATATCTCTGTAATATCATCAGAAATTTTGTGCGCGAGCCCTCTGATTTTTTCACTGATCTCATATTCTTGTTGTGAAATTTTTTCGTGCGAACCAAAGTCTTCAAGCGTAATCGTTAATTGCGAAAGGTCTGCACTACCTTTCAATATAATTCCCTGATCATCGGATTTGTCCAATGAAACAGTGTCTGAATAAATGTCAAAATATAATGAATATTCTAAATCGTTTCTTATAATATTTTTAATATTCTGTATTCTGGTTATCGAAATGTCCGACATATTTGTTGTAATAAATGGTTCAATGCAAAGATTGATCTTACCACCACCATAATCGGTCAGCCGCAGGTAAACTTCTTGGCTGAGGGGGAAGTTGTAGGGTAAAAGCAGTATTAGTAGTAGAATAAATGAAGTAATTCTTTTACTCATAACTTGCTAATGGTTATCAGAACATCAGGTTATCAGGTAGTGGGTATCACGGCACCAGGATACCAGATTATAAAAAACCCTGATATCCTGATTCTCTGATAATCTGATATTCTCATCTGTCCTCACTGTGCAGTCAGGAATTCAATGTGTACCTTGAGATAATCATCAGAAAATTCCTGGGGTAAGGGTGGTAATTTTTTTGCTAATGTTACAGCACGGATCGTCGTTTCGTTATATAATTCATTACCAGATGTTTGCTCAAGCCTGACATTATAGATTTTACCGTTCTTATCAACTTCAAAGTATACAATGCTTTTCAAGACAATATCTCTATCCTTGAATGGGTTATGCCAGTTTTTATTTATTTTATTCAATAATATGTTTAAGTAGTATGAATAAGTAAATCCTCTGCCACTGCCAGTATAAATCTTTGGTTTGATATCAGGCAGTCCTTTGTTAACAATCGTCTCAATCTTCTCTTCTGGTTTTTTCACTTTTTTAGCCGTGGTTTTTTGGTTGGGTGGTGCCTTTTCTTCTGTTTTGACCTCTTGTTCGGTCTCCTCTTTCACAGGTTCTTCGATACTTATTATCTTTGGTTGAGGTAATGGGGCAATGCTTACTTTATACACCTGAAATTCGGGTATTGGTTTAAAACCGGCACGGTTCGCAAATATGAATACAGCAAAAATAACAAAATGTATTGAGGTCGACAGGATATAAAAACGGTTCATTCCCGGGGTATTTCGGCAACCAATCCTAACTCTTTTATACCCGCATTCCTCATTCTGCCCACAATGTCTATGACATATCCATAATCGACTTTCTCGTCCGCACGTAAATAGACGATTATCCCGGGCGGCTTACCTTCTAATACTTTTTTAATACTTACTTCAAAATCGGCTATATTTATCTTATCGTTATCAATGTATATCTCTTGGTTATCCTTTATAGATACGGTTATCCCTTCTTCATCATGTGGTAGTGATGCGTCGCTTCTGGGTAGGTTGACATCAATACCCGGTGTCATCATGGGCGCCGCAATTATGAATATTATTAAAAGTGTAATACTGACGTCAGCCAAAGAAGTCATATTAATTTCCGAAATCAATCCTTTAGTATTCACTGCTGTATCATATATCTTTACGAAATCGCACAAAGACTTCGCTAATAAACTTGTTAAATTCAGAGTCGAAATTGTTTAAGCGGCTCCGAAATATATTGTAAAATATGAGCGCAGGGATTGCTACAAGAAGTCCATAAACCGTTGTTATAAGTGCGTCAGAAATACCAGGGGCGACAATTGTAATGTGTGCTGATCCTCGAACACGGATTTCCAGAAAGGCTTGCATAATACCCCAAACCGTTCCCAATAAACCAAGGAATGGACTAACACTCACAAATGTACTCAGTACTGGTAGTGAAGTTTCTAATTCACTTATTTCAGTAATTTTCGTTCTTTCCATTGCCAGGCGTATGTTATCAAAAAGTTCTTCGTTTAACCGGGGATTTTCTTTCTTAGTATTTTGTCCAAAAGAAGGCATTGGTTTGCTCTCTTTTAATTTTTTATATTCTTCAATGCCGCTTTCTAAAATCCTGCCATAAGGATTATCATTCAAGAGATATCCCATGTTCTCTAATTCCTTTATGTCCTGGCAATAAGAGTAGTTAGAAAAAAATCTTTTACTCAAGCTTTTAATTTTAGAGAAGTAAAACATTTTTTTGAGAAAGATTGCCCATGACCATATCGAAAAAATTGCGAGAACCGACATAATGATTTGTGCAGCGATACTTGATTCTAAAAAGATTTTAAAGATATTCATATATTACTTCGTAATATTAGATTCAAACAGATGATAGCGGATGCACACAGATAGTTTGTGTCATTACTTCAGTTTATCTTTAGCAAGGGTGGCTTCAGCTGAATTGGGAAAGTCTTTGATTATTTGGTTATAATAGAATTTTGCTGTTTTTTTATCTCCTGTCTCTTCGTAGATAATAGCTATTTTATAAAGGGCAGTTGCTTTCTTGGTACTTTCTGGAAACTTATTTATTAATTCCTGAAATACATTTACTGCATTCTGACTTTTACCCATTGCCGCATAAGACTCCCCGATCCAATAAAGTGCATTATCAGATAAAGGAGAATCAGGCAAAATTTGTAAATAAGATCGGAATCCATTGATTGCTTCAGAGTAGTTGCCTTTAATATAATTTAAATAAGCTGATTCATAAATTAGTCTTGCTTCAGGGCTTATTTTCGAAATATCTTCTGTGTGTGATAATATCTTTCGGCCGGGACCGAGTTTTTCATATATCCGGTTCAGCTGTGACTCGGTATCGCTAATCCGCGAATTAAGCATCTCCATTTTTTCACTCAATTCATTCGATTTTGTGTAAAAATCAATACGTAAATGTGTTATTTCTTCACTCTGATTTTCGAGTATACTATCAAATTTTGCTGTATAGTATCGCAGGCTATCCAGCTGCCAGTTGAAATTGTTAAATCGAGTGCGATTAAAACAACCGGAGCTGGTTAATAGAAAAAGGAGAAATATTGCGGCAATAAACTTTGGGTAATGTCTTACTATCATTAAAGATTTATCCTTAGGAATTGTTATGCTTTTTCTTCTACTGTAACATAAACTCACATCGACGATTTCTTTCTAAGTTGCTCGGGTCCAGGGGTTTTTCTTCGCCATAACTCACAGTTGTAAGACGGTCAGGAGTGATGCCTAACATTAAAAGATATTCACGTGCCGTCTTTGCTCGACGTTCACCAAGGGCAAGATTATACTCTGCAGTGCCAATTTCGCAGCAGTGTCCTTCAATGTTAACTCTTACCTCAGAATATAATTCTAACATCATGGCATTCTTTCTAAGTGACTCGGCAGCATCTGCCGTGATATCAGATTTGTCAAAGCCAAAAAATATTCGTTCCAATACAAAATCTGGCTTTTCAGGTTCCTCAGGCATTTCAGGTATCTCTACTTCTTCATAAGGTATTTCTTCAGGGATTTCCTCGACCGGTTCTATAACCTGCTTTTTAGGACAACCAATAAAAAGCACAAGGGTCACAAATAATATAATGATTAGGTTAAAATAACGCATTGTACCTCCTTTAGGTTAGATTATATTTATAATAACCAAAGTGTCAAGTACTATAAATTTACGATAGTCAGGACAAGGATGTCCATCATACATCATAAATTAAATAACAAATCACAAAAACCAAATTACAAACAATGTCCAAATTCCAATGTTCAAAACACAGCAACCTCTTCTTATAAATTTCCTCTCCCCTGGTGGGAGAAGGAAAGGGTGAGGGGAAACTGTTTGAGATTTTGATATTAGAGATTGTTTGGGTTTTGTCATTTGGAATTTGAGGGTTTGTTCAGGAGTAATTCCTCGCCTGGCTGACAAATGTCTCGAGGCGCATTGAATCGACCGAATGGTCTAAACCGTCCAGAGAGAGCACAAAGAGTGGGATATCAGGGTATTTGTCTTTTATCGTCTTGTATAATGTTGCGACGATATTACCCGGCATACATGTAAAGGGCATTACATTTACAACACCGGAAAATTTCTCGTCAATATACTCGATTGTTTTACCAATGGTGAGTATTGCTTCACCTTCATATGATGGATGCAGGATTTTGTCTGCATGATTTAATAGTGTTATTATTTCAGGTTCTCGTGTCAATCCCAGTATTTTGTAGATTTTATGCTGACGCCATTCCATATATTTATTAAATACTTTGGTAAAAATTGCCCGACGATACTGGTGAAACCATGTACAGTTCTGTATTCTGGTAAAATTTGTATAGAAGAACCATTCACCAATTGATGGCATTGCAACTTCACAACCAAGAGTTTCGAGCTTTTTGATTAAAAAATTGTTACTGAATTTCTGGGAGCGGACATAGATCTCGCCAACAATGCCGATTTTAGGCTTTTTAATATTTTTATTAAGTTCAATTGCATCAAACTGTCTTCTCACCTTTTTCAAAAAACCGGTAATATTTTTTCCTTCTTCAATAAGGGTGCATATTTCACTCAGGGCATTGTTATAGATTTTATCAGTAATTCCTGTATGTTTTTCATAAGGTCTGATCATACGACTTTTTGCCTCAAGTCCGTCAACTGCACACATTCCATCCCAGGTCAAACACAGAAATTTTATGCCGATTGACCCTAAATCATCAAAAAAACTCGGTCCTTGATTTGGTGCATAGATTGGAGTATCTTGTAGACCGAGGTCATCAAGGATTATTCTGTGGAGTTTATAGTATTGTCCAAAACGGCATGGGCCTGACCCCTGTGCCATAAAAAAGGCACTTTTCCGGGGATCAAAATCCGATGAATTGATTTTCTTCACCATATCGCCTGCCGTAATAATAGCTGGAAGGCATTCATGGCCCGATGTGAATTGCCTGCCAATAGTTACTGATTCTTCATCAGGCTGAGGTAATACCCTTGCGTCAATACCAGTATGTCTCATGGCACTGGCGAAAACTTGTGCTCCATCACACATATTTGGTATATAGATTGTTCTTTCTTTTTTCACTTCGCTTTTTGCCTTTATTCTTTTCGATCTACCTGTACGATTTGCTCCTTTAATACTGTCATAAAATGCCTCACATCTTGTAATAAATCCTGCATCACCTGAATGCTCGTCAATCTCGATAAGGAGAAATGGTTTTTCACCGAGCTTCTCTTTAAAAAATCTTGTTAGAAATGAATCAGGTCCACAGGAAAAATTTGATAAGTAGATCGCAAACAGTTTTTCGTTTTTACTGATTGCATCAGCAGCAGCTAAAATTCTCTGTCCATAATGCCAGTACATATTGTAGAAATCTTCTTTAATAGATTTATAATCTAATGGGATAAAATCCATGGGTATTGATAAGACACCAAGGTCCCTGATTTTTTTTGGTAAATCCAAATTCATGCCTAAATCATATCCATTATAGGGTCGTGAGCATACTATAAAGGCAAAATCATCGATTTTATTTAAAACATCTTTGCCGATTTCTTCTATTTTATTTTGAATTTCAGTTTGGTGTTGTTCTGCCTTGGCTATTGCATTTTTTATTTGTTTTTCTGTTTTTCCGAATTGTTTTGCAAAATCGAATAGCGATTTTTCAATTCCCTGTTTACCGCGATCAAAATAAAGATAAGGAGAAAAAATTTTTATTTCTTTACCAAATATTGCATTGGCTAAATAAGGTATGGTCTGGACATAAGGGCAGACAAAACAGCGGGTAAATTCCTCACTCTGGGGCGGCATGGTAATAACACTCGGGATAAAAATCTGCTTTACCCCCTTGTTCAATAAGCTGCGAATATGACCGAGGCAAGCCTTGACCGGAAGGCAGGTATCGGCAACAGAAATCTCAGTGCCGAGTTCGATAATCTTGCGTGTTGTTGGTTCAGAAAGAATAGGTTTAAACCCGAGTTCAATTAAGAATTTATAGAAAAACGGAAACAATTCGTAGAAAATAAGACTTCTTGGTATACCTATTTCAACACCTTCTACTGTATCTGTTTTAAAGAAAATATCATTACGTAATTTGAAGAAATCGGGTAAATTGTGATCCTTTTTCTTTTCCTTCCCTTCATAGCGCTCACATCTTCCGCCATAATATATAGATTTTTCGCCTTGAATAACTATTTCATTTACTTCACATTCATTACTGCAGTGATGACATGTAAAAGAAGTGGATTTGTATTGTTTGGAACCAAGACTAAAACCTTTAAATCTGCTCTTTTTTATATTTGCTTCACGTGTAAGCAAGGCAATGCCGATAGCGCCTGTTATGTCATAATTAGTAGGAACAGTTATCTTTTTCTTTAATACCTGTTCAAACGCCGATACAACTGCTTTATTCGCGGCAACACCGCCCTGAAAGAATATTTTATTACCAATTCGTTTTTCATTCACCACTCTATTAAGATAATTAAAGACGATTGAATAACCTAAACCAGCAAGTAGATTTTTGCGCTCGGTTGTATCGCGCTGGTGGTGGATAACTTCAGATCCGATGAACACGGTGCAGCGTTCACCAAGATTTATTGGTGATTTTGCTTCGAGCGCCAGATCACCAAAATTCTTTAATTTCACGCCAAGGACTTCTGCCTGTTCTTCCAGAAACGAACCGGTACCGGCAGCACATACCTTATTCATTTCAAAATCGACTATTGTTCTATTACGCAGGCTGATAAATTTAGAATCCTGCCCTCCGATTTCAAAGATTGTATCGACGTC